>ENA-OWPN01000042-OWPN01000042.1-human-gut-metagenome-genome-assembly--contig:-NODE-42-length-214700-cov-17.736463_pt1 | contig 214700 bp, 194 predicted proteins | sample MGYA00248266_ERZ651850 | MGnify/ENA primary metagenome ERZ651850 (study PRJEB26924, sample SAMEA4378296) | human gut metagenome | biome: human gut; feature: human-associated habitat; material... | reverse complement strand
GCTAAAGCTTTTTGAGACCCCCAGCCTAGCTGGGGGTTTTATTGCAGACAAAAAATGAAGATGATTATTTATCATCTTCATCAAATTCTTGATAATCGACATCAATTATATCATCACTACCACGACGATACTCTTCTTGGCTATAATAAGCCTTTTTCTTTTCTTCAGTTTTTCTTTGAAATTCTTTGTTATATTCTTCTAACTGTTTAGTATAAAGATATCTTTTTATCGCTGACCAAACAACTAATATCGCAATAATTATCCAAACAATCGGATTAGTAAGTAGATTTAAAATCAAACTTAAGATAACAATAATGATTAAAATTATCAAAATCACATAATACAGTGGCATCAAATCAACTCCTTTATATATAGATATAATACACGTTTATCATTTAAAATCAAATAATTCTTTTAGGTTTACCGCAAAACCATTAGCTATTTTTTCAATTGATTTCAATGAAACATTTCTTGTTCCACGTTCAACATCTGATATATAGTTCTTTGATAACCCGCAACGAAAAGCCAATTCTTCTTGAGAAATATTTTGCTTCAAGCGCAATTCTTTAATACGATGACCAAACTTAACTTCAATTTTATCCATTTTAATCACTCTCCATTTGGATCAATCGTTTAGCCTCTTCACTTATTTTCTTAAATCGATGATGCAAGCCGGACTTACTTATTGTTTGTCCAGTTTCTTCATAATAAACTTCAGTCAGCTCATTTAATGTTAATTCAGGATATTTTTTTCTAATTAAAGCAACAGCACGTGTTTTTTCATCAAGCATGTCTAAACCAAGAAACATATCTACCGTCTCAATATCTTCTAATTGTTTATTTGCTGTTGCCATTGATTTCATTTCATTAGCAATATCACAATTATTCCAGCGATTTACAGTATTTGACATGCTGCGATCAATTCGAGTACTTTCAAAATTCATTACTGACTGGCTCGCTCCGATTGCCCGTAAAAAATCACCAATCTTTTCTGAAGACTTTAAATAAACTACATACTTATTACGACGTTTAATAATCTTTGCATTTAACTCAAACCGATTAATTAAATCAGCAATAAACTGAGCAAATTCTTCTTCATTAAAACTCATTTCTAAATGATAATTTGATGTTTCAGGATTATTAACACTTCCACATGATAAAAATGCCCCTGCTAAATAAGCTCTTGTACAACATTCCTTTTCAATAATCTTGGGATTAGGAATCTGATTAAACCCCAAACCATCCATCAATGATAAATCATCTAAAATTTCCCTTGCTTTAGTAACCTTTAAAATATAAACATTATTTTTCTTTAGTTTCATTTTTCTTGAAACAAGAAATTCGATCTGAGGATCATACTCTTCTTTTAACATTTTATGTATTTTTGATGCAATCTTAGCATTCTCTGTTCTAATCGTTAAAGAAAGACCATGATTTGATAGCGATAATGTCCCATTGATCTTAATTACTGCACATAACATTGCTCTTTGACAACATGATTCAAAATCATTAAAAACTACTTCTTCTTTGACAACTCTTGAAAAAGATACCATCTTAATCCTTAATGATCTGCATCACGGTGTAACCGATGAACTTGATAAACTTTACTGTAGTGATCAGCAAAATAATTAGTTAACGAAACTGAACGATGTTGTCCTCCAGTACAGCCAATTCCAATAATTAAATGCATCTTACCTTCTTTTTCATATTCTTTTAATAAATAATCAAATAAAACAGTCATCTTTTCAATAAAGACTTTTGTTTCCTCTTTATCAATTACATAATCATAAACAGCTTGATCATTTCCTGTTAAATGACGTAATTCTTCAATGTAAAAAGGGTTTGGTAAGAATCTGACATCAAATAATAAATCTGCATCTTTGGGTACCCCATGTTTATATCCAAATGATTCAAAGGTTATTCTAAATGGGTCAATTTTCCCTTTACTAAAATAATCTTCTAATAAATTTTGGAATCTTGCTCCTTTTAATTTTGTTGTATCAATTACTAAATGTGCTAATCGTGAAATCGGCTCTGCTAAACGTCGTTCAAACTCTATTGCTTCAATTAAAGAAGACGCTTTATTTGAAATCAACAAAGGATGAGACCTTCTTGTTTCTTTATATCTTTTAACTAGAACTTCATCATCACAATCTAAAAATACGACAGTTAGATGAATCCAATCTAAATTTGATAATAATCTAATTGCTTTAAGTGCATCATCCAAACTTACTGCCATCGCTACTCTTTGGTATTTGGGATTATCCTGCACTAATTCCGCAAATTCAGTCAATAAGGCAACCGGATAATTATCAATACAACGGTATGCCAGATTTTCAAAACAGGCCATCGCGCTAGTCTTCCCTGCACCTGACATCCCAGTTACAATTACTATTTCTACTTGATCCATAATCTTCACTTCTCTTTCTATGAACATTTTACCAAAAATACACTGATAAGTGTACTTTATTTAAAAAGTTTTAACAATAATTATCGACATTTTTGCAAGTATATTTATGCTTTGTAACTCATATATATAATTATTTGAACTGATACTAATTTTAAGAAATATTAATAGTCGAAAGATGTAGTTATATGATACAATTTAATTAAATACAGAGGGGTGAGGCTATGGATAAAAAGGATAAGATCGACACTTTAATTGATCAATACTTAAATTTTTACCAGCATGGCAGCCAAGCAATCGAACCGCAGCAAAGTACTGATTTTGACAGCTTAATGAACCAGTACAAGTCTAAATTTGATAAACAAATCGCTAATGAGCAAAAAGCAATCAGAGAAAAAGAAGAAGCACGAGTTCTTCAAAAAAAACAGGAAGCGAAACTACAAAGTCAAAAAAGAAAGACCCAAGAACAACAAAACAAGTTGCGTAAAGAGAAATTGCGTAATCATTCCAAAAAAACTACGGCAGAAGTTAAACAAGCCGCAAAAAAATACCAGCACCAAAGTCGTGATTATGATAAAAGCAGTAATCATAAAGGGCTAATTGTTTTAATTATAATAGTTGTCGTCTTTGGGTTAATTTATTTTATTGTCTCTAATCAAGATAATGAATCTACTAATAATACCTATTTATATAATAATTTAAATTATCTAGTCAATGATGCCGTTTTGCAAGAACCTAGTTCAAACGATTTGAGCTATCTGGATAATATTGAAAATAATGAAAATTACAATGTTGCTATCACATATTTAAATTATGTTGAAGATGGCTTAAATTATCTTGATTTAATTAGTGTTACAAGAGGTAATGATGATTTATTAGAAATCAGGAATGATTCTGAGTATTATTTGTATATCAAGTATCTTGACAATGGCTATACAAATAATGTTTTAATCGTTCCTAATGATACTTATTATTGCTCCATTATCGATGAGGAAGAATTAACTATAGAGACTATTGCATTTTATAATTTTGAAGATCCGGCATTAGATGTCTTCACTAATTTATCAGATATTGATATCTATATGAATGTTGATAGTATTGATTTTTTAGAAACAAATGCGGAAATTTTATTTAAACATTATTATTATCAAGCTTATTTAAAACTGCCATATGATGACATTATGGTCATCAAAGAAAGAGATTCTAATAAGGGATATTATGGTTACCTTGATTATACAAATCGCCAAATCAAAGTATATTACTCTGATAATTATACTCACGATGTAACCATTGAAAATATTCAAAATTATCAAAGTGATTATCTTAAAACCATAACACTTTAGAAAAGGGGAGAAAAAATGATTTCAGATAATTTCTTTACAGAACACATGACTATTGTTATTGCTGTAGCTATTGTTCTACTACTTATTATTATTTTATTGACATGCTGGAAAAGAGTTCCTGCTGACAAAGCTTTAGTTATCACCGGATTAAAGAAACGTGTTCTAACGGGTAAAGGGGGTATTCAAGTACCATTTCTTGAAACATCTTGTATCATTTCATTAGAAGCTGTTTCAATGACCACTGATATCACTGAAGCACCTTCAAAACAAGGAATTTTTGTTGATATTGCTGGTACTGCAGTTGTTAAAGTTGACAATAATCCAGAGAAAGTATTAATCGCAGTCGAGCAATTTTGCAGTGGTAATGCTGATCGTACTACTCAAAATATTAAAACTGTAGTTGAACAAATCTTGGAAGGTAAACTTCGGGGAATTGTTTCTACATTAACCGTAGAACAAATTAATGAAGATCGTGTCGCATTCGAAAACTCAATTGAAGACAGTATTACACGAGAATTAGATAACATGGGATTACGTTTGTTATCATATACAGTATTAAAAATTGCTACTCAAGGGGGATATTTAGAAAACCGGGCAATCCCTCAAATCGCCCAATCAAAAGCAGATGCTGATATTGCTAGCGCTGAAAGAGCAAGAGATACCGAAGTTAAAACTGCTGCTGCAGTACGCGAGGGGCAAAAAGCTAAATTAGAAGCTGAAGCTGAAATTGCTCAAAGTGATCGTGATAAAACAATTCGAATGGAACAATATCGTGCCGAACAAGATAAAATCAAAGCCAATGCCGATGTTTCATACAAGCTTCAAGAAATTGAAAATAATAAAATCGTTGCTGATCGTAATGTTGAATTAGCAAAAAAAGAAGCACAAGTAGTTGAAGAACAATTAGTGGCATCTGTAAAAAAACCAGCTGACGCTAAAAAATATGAAACTGAGGTTCAAGCTGAAGCAAATAAAATAAAATCGATTAAAGAAGCCGAAGCTCGAGCTCAAGCATTAAAAATCGAAGCTCAGGCACGCGCTGACGCCAAATTATTAGAAGCTAAAGCTGAAGCCGAAGCTATTCGAGCACAAGGGGAAGCTGAAGCCGAAGCTTTAAAAGCTAAGGGAATTGCCGAAGCCGAGGCCAAAGACCGTTTAGCCGAAGCCATGGAAAAATATGGTGAAGCCGCAATGATGTCAATGGTAGTTGAACGTCTCCCAGAAATTATGGCACAAATTGCCAAACCAATGGAACAAATCGACAAGATTACTGTTATTGATAACGGTAGCGGTGATGGCGGAAGTAAAGTTAGTAAAATTGTTAGTGATGTTGCTGCTAATGGGTTTGAAGTTTTAAAAGATCTAACTGGTGCCGATTTAGGTGAAGTTGTTCGTACTATCGCTAATAAAAACAGTAATAATAAACCTAAAACTAAATAAACTTAATTATTCCTCTTTAATGAGCATTTGCTTGTTAAAGAGGTCTTTTTATGAAAACAGTGAAACACTGCTATTAAATCAGTGTTTCACTGTACCTTTATTAAACCTTCCTGCTAGTTTTTCAAGCATACTTTTTGAAATACCAAATTTACCACATAAAAAATCCTCGATTTCTTCTGGACTTTTCCCTGCTAAATCATTTTCATCTATTCCCATTGATGACATTATACTCTTAACTCGGTTGAACATCTCACTATCACCTTGTTGATACTTATTCATCATATCATTATAAAACTGCTGAGCATTATCTATCTTTTGTTCTTCTTCAATATTTTTTTGATTAAATTGATTTTGACATTCTAATAAACCATCAATTTCATCACTATCTAACCCTAATACATCAAAAAATTCAAGTGCTCGATTACAAATATTTTCTAATTCATATTGATAATCTTCATCAGCTAATTGCTGAACCATCTCTAATTCCTTATAAAACTCTTTGATACTATTGTTTTGAGTTGGAGTTAATACAATATCTTCATATTCATCATTTTCAAGATCATTTAATACAATCCTCGTATAATACTCTACTTTTTCATGAGTATCCATGATCATCTCTATTTCAATACCAGTAATTTTTGATAACATTGTAACGAATACTTCAGGGTCGATTATCTGGTTACTAAAAGTATATGTTATCTCCTCTAATTTGATAATAGCTTTGATTATTGAATCATTACGATGTTTTTCCAATCCTAAAGAAATAATCTTTTGATATTCAATTATCCCAGCCTGACCAAACTTAAAATATATTTGTGCTGGAGTGATGATCATTCCTCGGCTGCCATCTTGTTCTTTGGTAGCATCAATAAATGCAAGGATTTCAAAAACATTATAATCACCAAAAGTATAAATTGCATTACTAATTTGATTAGGAAGATTCTGATTTGAATAAAAAGAACCATTAATTACAAGACTATCATTAATATAACTTAATATTTCTTCTTGACTCATTTTTCTTACCTCTTTTCATACTGCTACCATTTTACTAAAATAAAAAGCTATTTTCAATCGAAATAGCCCTATCTAAACTAAACTCTTTATTACTGCCCTGATTTCTTTAACTCGTTTAGCTTCGAATTCTGGATATGTTTTAAACCAGCGCCGATTCAATGGTGAAGGATGCGGAAGAACATATGCAGGTTTCCCATTAAAAACTTGATCATTAAAAATCAAATCAACAAAGTTTTGATTAGGAAATATTTTCTTAGCTGCATAACTACCAATGATGATATAAATTTGGTTATCAACTATGTCAATTTCTTGCCTTAACCACTTTTCACTACAGCATTTTGGCGGCAAACGATCCCCACCGCTTTTAGATTTACCAGGATAACAGTGAGCCAAAGAAGCAATATAGAAATTATTTTGATCATAAAATGTTTCATCATCTATATCATACCACTCCTCACGAAGTTTTTTCCCACTTAAATCATTAAATGGTTTTAAAGTATTGTGGACATTTAATGAAGGGGCTTGGCTAATCTGCATGATCTTAGCATTAGGTTTGCCCCAGACAACAGGATGAGGTTCATATCCAAATTGTCTTTGACAATAGCGACACTCTTGTATTTTTTGTTTTAACTCTCCAAAATCTTTCATCTAATCATTCCTTTGTATATATTTTAACCTAATTATTCCCAAAAAAAAAGATTACTAACTATATAGCAACCTTTTCTAATCCAAAACGTCTTGAAATTTCTTTTGTTAGTAGTGCTACAACTTGTTTATCCTCTAATAATACTGGGGTTAACTGTCCTTTAACATTTTCTATTGCCTTCAAAATGTCATTTTGATAATGATATCCTGGCAACAATACAAAAGGAATGATTTGTTCATATTCACCTATTATTTTAGTATTAAACGCACATACTGAACCATACCTACTAAGAATATCAAATAGTTTACTATTACTCCGTGGATGAATTATAAATAAGCGTTTTACTTTATTAGAATAAAGTTGTTCTAAAAGAATCTCACTGTTAAAAAGTGGTGCTGCTACTTCTTTTGGTGAACACATTTTAGATATTTTATCATAGATCTTTCCATATGAAATGACCATTGGCTGAATCTGCCATTTTATTTTTAACATCATTAATATTTTTAATTTATCTTGAAAATCTATTTCCTTTAAACATAGAGACATCGCAGATACTTGTTCAGCAAAGTAATCAATCACATTCATACACTGTGCTGTAAAAATTAATAGACGTCCTTCTTTTTCTAAAATAAACATTAGTAACATATCTAATTCTGTTTTTTCAAAATACATCAGCTGCTTAAAAAACTGTTTTCGATCATGTTTATTTACCAAATTATTTAAAAGAACCAGCCTACGAATATTACTTAAAGCAGATAAATAATCATCATATTGTTCTAATTCATAAGCTAATTTTTTAGTAAAAGCTGGATACTGCCCCTTTGTTGATATACCTAAAAGCAGATTTTCCGTTTCTACTACCTTCATGGCCTTTAAAGATGCCATACTTGAAGTAGCACAAATCTGAATATCTTCAAAAGTAGTAATTAATTTATTGGTGAAAATAGCGTCAATAAACTTTGACAATCGGCAGTACTCTTATTTCACCTATTTTAAAGAAATTAAAAGATAAATATCAAGATATTACTTTTCAAGTTTATATTGATAATACTAATGTTATTGAAGAAAAATTATTAAATAATACTTTAGATATTGCTTTAGTTGAAGGTACGATCATCAATCAAGATTTAATTGTCGAACCCGTTATCAAAGATCGAGTTGTTTTTGTTTGTGCCCAAGATTACCCTCTAAATAACGTTAAAGTAATGAGCCTAACTGAATTGAGTTTACATCCTTTTATTGATCGTGAACAAGGTAGTGGGACAAGAAATCAACTTGATGAATGCTTAAAAAATAATAATATTTTTTTGGAGCCTGCTTGGCAATGTCATAGTTGGGAATCTGTTAAACAGGCAGTTTTAAATGGTCATGGTATCGCCTTAATGCCTATGAAAATTATTGAAAATGAAGTTATTGAAAAAAGTATTCAAGTTATTAATGTCAATAACATCAGTATTGAACGCGATTTTTCAATTTGTTATCATAAAAATAAAAGTATAAATAAAAAAATGCAAGCCTTTATTAAGACCTGCAAAAATTATTAATTATTTAAGCCTTGACCAACTTGTTGACCAACAATTGCACCATCATTGGTAGCTGTCACAACTTGGCGAAGTACTTTTTGACGAACATCACCAGCAGCATAAATACCTTTGACAGATGTTTCCATCAATTCATTTGTAATGATATAGCCACGCTCATCAGTAATTCCTAAGTCTTTAACAAAATCAGTAATTGGATCTAATCCTACAAATGGAAAGACACCCTTAACTGCTAATTCACTAACTTCACCAGTCTTACTATCTTCTAATGCAATCGCCGCAACCTTATTATCTTTTGCAATAAGATGATGAGGTTTTTTTAGAAAATGAATTTCAATTTTATCATTAGCTTGAACATGATCTTGAATTATTTTATCAGCTCTAAAAACATCCCGCCGAACAATTAAATGTACTTTTTTAGCAAATTTAGTTAAATAAATAGCTTCTTCTAATGCCGAATTACCACCACCAACAACTGCTACTTCATCACCTTTAAAAAATGGTCCATCACAAACAGCACAATAAGAAACACCATGCCCGGTTAATTCTTCTTCCATCGGAATTCCCATTTTACGTTCCTTAGTTCCAGTAGCAATCAAGACATTTTTTGCTTCATATGACTGATCCGTTGTTATAACTTCTTTATAATCACCGTAATCAATTACTTTAGTTACTTCACCATATGCCTGTTCACCGCCAAATGATAATGCATGTTCATACATTTCATAAGCTAACTCAGGGCCAGTCTTCTTTTTTTGTCCAGGCCAGTTTTCGATTTCAGCACTGACATTCAACTTTCCTCCAGGTGCTCCAGCATCCAGCATCAACACCTCTGCCCCTGCCCTAGTTGCATATAAACATGCACTTAATCCAGCAGGACCAGCTCCAATAATAATTAAATCTTTCATCTTAACACGCTCCTTCTATATATGGAATGATTTCCTTCATCTCGTCGATCATTAAATCTGGTTCTAATTCTAATAAATGTTGATAACCTTTAGGTGACCATTTTACACCAATTGTTTTAATACCAGCATTTTTCCCAGCTTGAATATCAGTTATATTATCACCGATATATACAGCTTTTTTAACCCCCAATAATTCCATTGCCTTGATTATTCCTTCTGGATCCGGCTTAGTGACCTTAACATCGTCTAATCCAATTACTACATCAAAATATTTTTTTAAATCAAAAGTATTGAGTCCTACATCAGCAGCAACTTTTAATTTAGTCGTAACGATTCCTAAAGGATAACCTCTATTTTTTAAATATTCTAATGTTTCTACTACTGTCGGATAAACATAGACAAAATCCTCGTGATGACTATGGTTATAACTATGATAATAATTCAACAATTCATTAAACATTTCATCTGGAAAGTACTTCGAAAACGTTTCTTTTAAAGATGGTCCTAAAAAAGATAATAATTCATCTTCACTCAAAGTATACCCAGGCTGATACTTTTCAAATACTTTAATAAAAGTTCTTTTAATTAATTCATCTGTATATAAAACTGTTCCATCTAAATCAAATATTATTGCTGTATCCATAAAATCTCCTTTACACATCATAGTATATCACACGTAATTAAATGTGATAAAGATTATGCTTTATTATTTATGAATATAAGTCTATACTTATGACGAGGTGATTAAAATGAAAATTGCAATTGTATTTGATAGTCATACAGGTAATACCAAAAAAGTAGCTAATGTAATTAAAGAAGCTTGTATTAACGAAGAGGTTGTTTACTTCGGTGAACCTCAAACATTCAGTGACGCAGATCTGATTTTTATTGGAAGCTGGACCGATAAGGGTAACTGTAGTCAAAAGATTCAAAATTTTCTTACTACTCTTTCAAATGAAAAAATCGCTTTTTTTGCAACAGCTGGATTTGGTGGTTCTACTGAATACTATGATAAACTGGCAGAACGATTTGATAATGTTGTAAATACTAATAATAAGATATTAGGACACTTTTTCTGTCCCGGTAAGATGCCTTTATCAATACGTGATCGCTATGTTAAAATGATTCAAGAGCATCCTGAAGATAAACAGCTTCAAGTTAGTATTGATAACTTTGATGCAGCTCTATCACATCCAGATACAAATGATTTAGAAAATGCTAAAAAATATGCATTAGAGATGATAGCTAAGGTTTAAATATCTTAGCTATTTTATATATTAAAATAAATGGATTGGATTAATAAAATTAATTTTTTTATGTTATTATAATATAAAAGGAGTGGTAGGATGTTGAATGGAAAAGAATTATTAGATAATAATACGCATATAATTTATGAAAAAATTACTACTGATGAACTTCCGCTAAAAGTTATTGAGGTAACTTTAGCTAAAGATGATCCTAATTTAATCCCTCCAAAACATTGGCATCGTAGTTTAGAGTTTATTATTCCACTTACCGCATCAATTGAACTTTGGAGTAATGGGGAAACTTATTCAATTGCTCGTAATGGTTTAGCTATCATTAATTCACAAGCTATACATACGACTAAAATTATTGAATCAGAGGATTGTTTTAAAAGTATTGTTATTCAAATTAAGTATGATTTTCTAAAAAAATGCTATCCTGCATTTGATAATATCTATTTTTCTAATCATATAGTCCCAGAAATTGAACAAAAACTGGTCGTTCTTTTAACTAATTTGAGTTTAGAGTATCAACAAACTACTGAATTTAAATTACTTACTATTAATGGTTATTTATATTTAATTATTAGTATTTTATTAAAGTATCAAAAAAAGATTAGAAAAGTTGGTTACTTTCTTCAATCTGATCAAAAACTCCAAGAATTTATGAAAATTCTCTTTTATTTAGATGAACATTATTCTCAAGCACTAGATGTTTCCTCAATCGCGAACCAATTTAACTTCTCTTATGGTTATTTAGCAAGATTGTTCAAAAAACACTTAAATATTACGGTCAAACAATACTTAACTGCACAACGTTTAGAACACTGTACTAACGATTTGATTCATACTAATTTAACCATTACTGAGATTGCGATGAAAAATGGCTTCTCTAGTACTAAATCTTTTAATCGTGAATTTAAACTCAAATATCATGAAACACCCCAAGTATATCGTAATAAAGTTAGAAAATGACCCTAATGTGGTCATTTTTTTCATATTTAAATTTTATAAATAAGCTTAAGATATAGGCAAGGTGAAAGGAGAAGAGAGAATGAAAAGATTATCAAAATTATTACTTGCCTTATTTATTGCTTGTAGCATTACCGGATGTTCTCAAAGCACAGAAGTTGTTGATGCAACTTATGAAATTTATATTGCCGGATATGATTGGGGATGTGGTGTCAATAAAACTATTTTGACATTAGACAAAGCTGTTGATGATGTTGACAAAAATGATTTTATGGTATCTGAAACAAAACAAGTAACTGATTGGGAAGATGAGGCACTCCCAGTTGTTGAAAAAACTTTGGAGCGTGTTGTTGATGATGCCTATTCTTGTGATAAAGATGGGCAAAAAATTGATGGAGAGTCTAAATATATTGCGATTGAGTTATATGTAAGCCCAAATGATGGTTCGCCATTATTATACTCTGCTACAACACATTATAATACATGGAGTGATCCGTATTATTTAAATATTTTATTAGCAAAAAACGGTGAAATAACGGTAGACGATAAAAAAGTTACTAAACTTGATGTTAGTACAGAATATACTAAAAAAATTACTGCTGCTGACGCTTTAGAATTAGAAAAATTTAAGGCTAGTGATGGAATTGAATTAAATTATGGTCATTTTAACCCTAAAGAACCTTCTAATACATTATTTGTGTGGTTACATGGTTCTGGTGAAGGGGGAACAGAGGATACTAATCCACAAGTAACCTCTTTATCAAATAAAGTAAGTGCTTATTTTAATGATGATTTCCAAAATGCTGTTGGTAATGCATATGTTTTAGTTCCTCAATGTCCAACTTTTTGGATGGATGCTGATGGTAATGGCGGTGAATGGAATGATGACTTATTAGTAACTCATGGTCCTTCTTATTATACTAATGCACTTATGGAATTAATTAAAGATTATCAGTCTCGATGCGGAGCTACTAAAGTCGTTCTTGCAGGATGTTCTGCAGGTGGATATATGACTATGCGTTTAATTTTAGATTATCCAGATTATTTTGCTGCAGCAATACCAATTTGTGAAGCCCTGCCTGATGATGTTATTAGTGACCAACAACTTTCTGAAATTAAAGATCTACCTCTATATTTTATTTATTCTAATGATGATCCTAGTATTATTCCAGAAAAATTTGAAATTCCTACTATTAACCGATTAAAAAATCTTGGTGCAACTAATCTACACGTTGCCACATTTGATTCGGTCATCGATACTTCTGGTAAATATAATGATTTAAATGATGGTGACCCATACCAATATAATGGTCACTGGTCATGGATCTATTTTGATAATAATGAAGCCGACTGTGATGAACATGGTGAAAAAGTTTGGCAATGGATTGGTGAACAAGTTAAATAAAATGAATATAAAAGATGTAACGGATAAATTTTTAAACGTTACATCTTTTAATTATAATTTTCAGTTAAGTTGACAATTATAGGGTTCCTCATTTAAATATTTTTATTGCTAAAAAGTCTTTCTAGTTCCCCTATTTTTTTAGTCTTTTGAAATATGAATATTAGATAAATCTAAATACTCCTGCTTATTGGAAAGAAATCCTGATTTAACTGAAACAAAACCTTTTAAAATATCATGGGCAAATTCCTCTCTGCCACTACTGATACCTGTTTTAAACATCTAATTAATATTCTAAAATCATTTTCTTATTCCAGTATTAATTAACCGATTGATGTCATTTAATTATTTAACACTTCCGCCATGGAATAAACACTCGTATACTTTAATATTATTATAGTATATTTCCTCTTTACCATTAAAAAATTCATAATCACCATCATAACTACAATGATATGTATAATTACCATTAGTATACAACGCCGGACCTCTAAAAGGGGAAATTCGATCAACTAATAATAGTGCTTCCTTCAAAAAATCACCACTAAAAGCCTCATCAAGCACTTTACCATAATAATTCATTACATAAAGTGGAATATTGTCTTTATAGACACATTCTTCACCACCAAAAAATTCACTGCCTACAAACGTATCAATATATAAATATTCATTTTCTTGATATTGATAATCATGGCTGTTAGGTCGACTGGAAACAGTTTTCCCCTCCTTTTTAGCATAGGTTGCTTTTTTTGCCTTTAACATAAAATCAATCCAGTTATAATTACTAATTTTACTTTCTATTTCCTGCTTAGCACAGTCATTATCCTTAACTAAGTTATCAATCGTTATCCCAAATATCACTGATAATCCCATGATATAATCGAGATTTGGCAGCACACTACCACTCTCCCATTTAGTTACTGTTTGGCGACTTACTTCAAGCAGATCAGCAAGCTCCTCTTGTGTTAATCCTTTACGTTTACGATATAAAATAATTTTATCTCCAATCATTTTCCATCCTCCTTTATTTTAGTATCATTTTACTATATATTTAAAAATTTTCGAGAAACTATAATTTACATTTTTAGCAACTATTATTGTCATCTTCAAAATATAAGGAAATAATAGTAATTATGTTGTACAATAAATTGGGGTGATAACATGAAAAAAATTAATATAACAGAAATTAAAGGCATTCAAATCGGCCAAGTCGAAAATCAAAAAGCTGGAACCGGCTGCACTGTAATCATCTGCAAAGATGGTGCTACAGCTGGTGTTGATGTAAGAGGTGGCGGCCCAGCAACTAGAGAAACAGACCTGCTAAATCCAATCAACATGGTCCAACAGATCAATGCTGTAATGCTAAGTGGCGGCAGTGCCTTTGGACTAGATGCGGCTAGTGGTGTAATGCAATATTTAGAAGAACATAACTGTGGTTTTGATATGAAGGTCGCCCATGTCCCTATTGTTTGTGGTGCATCTTTATTTGATTTAACAGTTGGTGATCCTAAAATTCGTCCAGATAAAGCAATGGGATATCAAGCTTGCCTTAATAGCGAAAAAAATGAACCGCTTAAAGAGGGTAACTATGGTGCCGGATGTGGTGCTAGTGTTGGTAAAATCATGGGTCCACAATATGCAATGAAAGGCGGCTTAGGTACTGCAGCCATCCAGATCGATAATCTTCAAGTTGGAGCAATTGTAGCAGTTAATGCCTGTGGAAATATTGTTGACTATAAAACTAATGAACAGTTAGCTGGAATTTATGATTCAGAACACAACAGTATCATTCCTGCAGACGAGGTGATTTTTCAACAAATTGAAAAACTTCGCCAATTACCAAGTGGTAATACTACCATTGGTTGTATTATTACAAATGCCAAATTAGACAAAGCTCAATGTACAAAGATTGCAGGGATTGCCCACAACGGTTATGCCCGTGCTATTCAGCCTGTCCACACGATGAGTGATGGCGATACTATTTTTGTATTAAGTACTAATGAAGTTGAAGTAATGCCAGATGCCATTGGGATTCTTGCAACTGATTTAATGGCTAAAGCAGTCAATCGTGCGGTAAAAAAAGCCGACAGCGCCTACGGTTTAAAATCATACAAAGAATTACATAAATAATTATTATTACAGTTGGCAGCAATAATAAATTGTACTATAATCTTATCGTCAAACCGTATCAAGAAGATATTTTCAAGAGATCATCATGACTCTTAGAAAAATGGGAAGATATGGCGAGACACTCATAATAAACATCACATCTAAAAAGAGTGATAGTAGGAGGAAAAAATGAGATCTAAAAAAACACAGTACATGACTTTCATGGCAATGTTTCTTGCTATTGAAATCATCCTTGTCGTAACACCGCTTGGTTATATCCCAATCGGTCCTTTAAGTGCTACGACAATGCACATTCCTGTAATCATTGCTGGGATTACATTAGGAAAAAAGGCAGGAGCCCAACTTGGTTTGGTCTTTGGACTAACTAGTTTAATTCGTGCAACGATTCAGCCGGGAATTACATCATTTTGTTTTTCACCATTCGTTACAGTGGGAAACATTAGCGGGGATTGGCGAAGCGTTATAATTGCTCTTGTTCCAAGAATATTACTTGGCTATCTTGCTGGAGTAATCTTTGAATTTATAAAAAACAAGTTTAATAATGAAAATGCTGCAGCAGTGATTGGTGCTTTAATTGGAACGATTACAAATACTGTACTTGTCCTAGGCGGAATTTACTTTTTCTTTGGCACTGCTTATGCTGATGCAGTTAATATTGCCTATAGTTCATTGCTGGCAATGTTATTTGGTGTTGTGACTACTAATGGTATCGTTGAGGCACTTATTGGGGCGGTCGTTACTCTCCTGGCATATAAAGCAATTAAACCAATGGCAACAAATATAAAATAATTTAAGGTTAAGTTACCCTTTAAATTCATTACTATTAGTAAGAAGTGTGTTATTATCACTTCTTATTTTATTATAGTTTATTTATACTTTTGGTATTTATAAAAATTATTTTTACTTTTACAATTAAAATGATAGAAACTTATCTTTTCATTTAGCTAATTTCTATAATTTATAGATAAAATAGTTTCTTCTTCTCTTTGAGGAATTGTAAATATGACTATATCTTTTATAATAAAGATATAGTCATATCATATAGAAAAGAGGAAAATAAAAATGGCAGATTCAAAAATTATCTTTATTGATGTTGATGGAACTTTAGTTGATTATGAAAACAAATTGCCAGCTTCAGCAGACAAAGCAATTAAACAAGCACGTAAAAATGGACATCGTGTGTATATATGTACTGGACGAAGTAAAGCTGAGGTATACCCTTATTTATGGGATATTGGTCTTGATGGCATGATTGGTGGGAATGGCAGTTATGTAGAAGATGGGGATACGGTTGTTATGCATCAGTTAATTACTGCTGAGCAATGTAAACATATCGTAGACTGGTTAAAAAGTCGAGGACTTGAATTCTATCTTGAAAGTAATAATGGTTTATTTGCGAGTGAAAACTTTGAAACTCGGGGAGAACCAGTAATTCAAGAATATAGTAAACGTAAAGGTAAAGAACATAGTGATCAAATTAAAGTTCGAGATGTTTTTCCAGAAATGATTTTTGATGGTGAATTATATCGTGATGATTTGAATAAAGTTAGTTTTATTCTTGAAAGTTATCAAGATCATCTTGATTCAATTGAAGAATTTCCTGATTTAAAAGCTGGTACATGGGGCGGTGCAGGGGAAATTGCTCTATTTGGTGATTTAGGCGTTAAAGATATTACTAAAGCTCATGCTATTGATGCTTTATTAGAGTATCTAGGTGCAGATATTGAGGATACATATGCCTTTGGTGATGCTAAAATAGATATTCCAATGCTTGATTATTGCCATATTGGTGTTGCTATGGGAAGTGGTGGCGATGAAATCAAAGCTATGGCTGATTATATAACTGATGATGTCGACCAAGACGGTTTGTATAATGCTTTTGTTCGTTTTGGTTTAATTGAAGCAGAGTAAAAAAAAATATAATGAAAACGAAGGGAATTTTTCCTTCGTTTTCATTATATTTTTTATAATATTTCTATCAAATCATTCTATTATATAATTATTCTTAACACTAAATTTATAAGAAAATCAATAATTTATACAGCTTTATCAAACTGACTATTATAAAGCTCTGCATAGAAACCACCACGACTTAATAAATCTTCATGATTTCCACTTTCAATAATATCACCATCTTTCATTACTAGAATTAAATCTGCGTTTTTAATTGTTGAAAGACGATGCGCAATAACAAAGGAAGTTCGTCCCTCCATTAATTCATCCATGGCCTTTTGAATCTGTAACTCTGTTCTAGTATCTACTGAACTAGTAGCTTCATCAAGAATCAACATTGGTTTATCAGCAATCATCGCTCGAGCAATCGTCAACTGTTGTTTTTGTCCTTGTGATAAATTTACTTGATCATTAAGTACCGTATCATAACCATATGGAAGTGTTCTGATAAAATGATCTAAGCCTACTGCTTTACATGCTTCTTCAATTATCTGATTAGATATATTTTTAGTATTATAAACCAAATTCTCACGCACTGTTCCTTCAAAAAGCCACGTATCTTGAAGAACCATACAGAATTGTCCGTGGACATCTTCTCGACGTAAATCTTTAGTTGGAATATTATCAATTCTAATTTCGCCACGATCAACTTCGTAAAAACGCATCAATAAGTTGATTATCGTTGTTTTACCAGCTCCAGTTGGCCCAACAATAGCAATCTTTTGACCAGGTTCAGCACGAGCAGAAAAATCATTAATAATAATCTTATTGCTATCATAACCAAAATGAACATGTCTAAATTCTACTCCACCTTTGGCTTTGGACAAGCGTTTTACTTTATGACTCTCATCAGCCATTTCTTGAGCTTCTAAAAATTCAAATACACGCTCTCCTGCTGCAGCCGCTGACTGTAATGATTGAGCTGCTTGAGCTAACTGTGATAATGGCTGAGTAAAATATCTAATATACATCATAAATGCTACAATTACTCCAAATGATATATCTCCACTCATTGCTAATGCAGCGCCAATAATGCATACTGCTACGTATCCAAAGTTACCAATAAAACTCATGATTGGCATCATTAATCCAGATAAGCATTGGGCCTTAAAACCACTATTACGTAAATTATTATTCTGTCTTGTAAAAGCTTCTTTTGCCTTAACTTCACCATTATAAGCCTTAACAATCGTATGACCAGTATAAATTTCTTCAACATATCCATTGATTTCACCAAGATGTTTTTGCTGGCGAGCAAAATATTTTTGCGATTTAGACATAATTACCAGCATTAAAGCAAAACCTATAACCGTTGCTAGAACTGCAGTAAAAGTCATAATGAGATTAGTTTTTAACATCATTATAAGTGAACCAGCTAATAAAGTGACTGATGAAACTAATGTTCCAACACTCTGATTTAATGATTGTCCAATCATATCAATATCGTTGGTAACTCTCGATAATATATCACCAGTTGAAGTATGATTATAAAAACTAATTGGCAAGCGATTAATTTTACGCGAAATATCTCTTCTTAAATTTTTAGTAACCCACTGAGTTACTGTTGCCATGACAAATCCCTGAAATAAAGAAAAAAAAGCACTAGTAACATAAAATCCGACTAATGTAAGACCAATTTTACCAATCCTTGTCATATCAATTCCCGTCATTATTCCATTTGTAATTAAATCTGTTAATTCTGATAATCTGTCTGGACCTATCAAGGTTAATATTGTTCCAAATATGGCACTGATAATTGCCATAACCATTACAATCCAATACTTTCTACAATATTTTAACAATTTTAACCATGTTTCCTTAAAATCTTTAGATTTTTCTTTACTACCCATATTAACCCCAGGAGCTTTTAAATCATTTTTCTCTAAATACTTTCCTTCTGCCATTATTCTAATTCCTCCTTTGATAACTGTGAACGAGCTATTTGTTGGTAAACTTGACAATTCTTCATTAAGTCTTCATGTGTTCCCATCCCTACAATAACCCCTTTATCAAGAACAATAATTTTATCAGCATCTCGAATCGTACCAATTCGTTGAGCAACGATCAATTTGGTAGCATCGCAACAATCTTTCTTTAAAGCTTCTCGAAGTTTTTGATCTGTTTTATAGTCTAGTGCAGAAAACGAATCATCAAAAATCATAATTTCGGGTTGACGACATATTGCCCGGGCAATAGAAATCCGTTGCTTTTGCCCACCTGAGTAATTAGAACCGCCTTGGGCAACATAGCTATTATATCGGCGTGGTGAAGCCTCAACAAAATCAGAAGCTTGAGCTGTATAAATGGCATCAATGACATTGTTTTGAAGATTATTATTTCTACCATTATCACCATAGGCAACATTAGATTCAATAGTTCCACTAAAAAGAACTGCTTTTTGGGATACATAACCGATTTTGTTATGTAAGGCATATTGTGTATAAGCTTTAACATTAATCCCATCTACGAGTACTTCACCTTCTGTTACATCATAAAAACGTGGAACTAGATTAATCACTGTACTTTTACCGCATCCAGTTGAACCGATAAAAGCAACTGTTTCTCCTTGAGCAACAGTAAAAGTAATATTTTGTAAAACATAATCTTCAGCATCAGGATATTTAAAACTGACATTTTTAAATTCAATTTGTCCTTTAATACCCGGTTTAGCGACAGTTACTGTACCATCATTAATTATTGGTACTGTTTCTAATACTTCCATGATTCGCTTTGATGAAACCGATGCTCTTGGAAACATTATAAAAATCATAACAAGCATCATAAAAGCCATAACTACTTGCATTGCATATGTAGAAAATACCACCATATCTGAAAATAAGTTTAGTTTATCCATCATAGCAGCATTTTCAATCAGGATGGCTCCAATCCAATAAATGGCCAATGTCAGACCACTCATGATTCCTTGAATTCCTGGACTCATGATTGCCATAACTCGGTTTGCAAACAAGTTTGCTGAGGTTAACTCCTGATTGGCATTTTCAAATTTATTCTCTTGATAATTCTCAGCATTATAAGCCCGAACAACACTTATTCCCGTTAAATTTTCACGAGTAACCCGATTCAAATCATCTGTCAACTGTTGTAATTTTTTAAATTTTGGTAATGCAAAAATCATGCAACTTCCTACAATAACTAATAAAACGATTACAGCTACACCCGTTGAAGCTGTCCATTGCCAGCTTTTACCAGCAATCTTGAAAATTGCCCAAACAGCCATAATCGGTGCCTTAATAATAGCTTGTAATCCCATTACAACAAGTGTTTGAATTTGTGAAATATCATTAGTTGAACGTGTAATCAGACTTGCTGTTGAGAAACTACCAATTTCTTCCATTGAAAAAGCTTGTACTTTATCAAACAATCGCTCTCTTAAATTAGCAGCAAAATTTGTAGCTACCCTTGCTGCAAAGATTGCTACAACTACCGATGAAGCTAAACTTCCTAATGCACATCCTAACATCTTTACACCTGACTCAATTATTTCATCCATTGTACTTCCTGTTGTTTGGACTAGCATTGTTATTTTTGACATATAATCTGGGAGTTTAAGATCTAACCATACTTGTAAAATAATAAATGCTAGACAGATAATAATTAAGCTCCAATCTTTTTTAGTAAAGTTTTTAAATATTTTTATCATTCAAAATCTCCTTTCGCTTTATAAGTCCATCTTAAACAATAAAAATAAACCAAAACTAAACTAAAAGAACTAACTTTAATCTCGTTAGTTCTTTGCATATATATTTGTATTACAAATTGAGAGGCAATGTTACAATAAAAGTTGTTTCATTTTTATTGCTATCAACATCGATAGTACCACTATGAAGACTAACAATTTTCTTAACGATAGCAAGCCCGATTCCTGTTCCCTCAGTAGCATGTGAAGTATCTCCTTGATAAAATTTATTATAAAGATATTTTTTCTCTTCATCAGTAATTTTAGGTCCATTATTGCTAATTAAGATTTGATAATCACTTTGATTATGAATAATTTTAATTCCTAATTTACCATCTCTTGGGGCAAACTTAATTGCATTATCAAGTAAATTAATCCATACTTGATACAATAACTCTTGATTCCCAGCTATTTGATGTTCATCAAAATCAATAATTAGATTCAAATTTTTATTAGACCATTTCTTTTCTAATAAAAGAAGGCAATTACGAATTTGCTCCGATAAATTGAAACTAGTAATATTACTTAGTATTGTCTGTTTTTCAATCTTATTTAGATTTAATACATTAGTAGCCATATCTGCTAAACGACTAGATTCAGTTTCAATAATTTGTAAATATTTATCATGCGTTTTTTGATCAAGATTATCTTTTTGTAATAATTTGGCAAATCCTTTAATTGATACAATCGGTGTCTTAAATTCATGTGAAAAATCATTAATAAAATTAGTTCGTAACATTTCAGTATTTTCTAGTTCCTCAGCCATTGTATTAAAACTGTCTGTTAATTCCTGTGAAATACGGTGCTTCCCTAAATTAATGCGAATATCATATTTTCCATGAGCTAACTGATTCATTGCTTCAATTAATGTATTTAATGGTCTGAGTGGAAAGTGACTCCCAAGTGCTGCAACTATTGTCCCAATAACAATACTTGTCATTGCAAAGATAATAATTTGAAAATGAATTGGAGCCGATGCAGTTTGTGATATTCCTAATACACCGATTTGTGTTAAGAAAAATATTACACATCCAACGATTATCATAGTAACTACTAAAATTATAAATACTACAATCGTAAATATTAAAGTTAGTAATGCTCGTGGCGGTGCTTTTTTACGATTCATCATTTCTTACCGCCTTATAGCCAAGTCCTCTAACTGAGATAATTTCAAACTCTGGCCAATCTTCAAATCGTTTTCGCAATCGAGCGACATGAACCGTGACAGTTTCCCATCCAGTATCGCTATCAACACCCCATATTTCATCCATTAATTGTATTCGCGTAAAAATTTTACCCGGATATGAAAGCAGCTTATATAAAAGCATAAATTCTTTTTGGGGTAATTCCTGACAGGTATTTTTTCGCTTCACTGTTAGTGAATCATAATCTAAAATAACTTCACCAATTATAATTCGATGCTCATTTACAATCTTAGCCCGCCGTAATAATGCCTTAACACGTAAGAGTAATTCCTCTTCGTCAAACGGCTTGGTCATAAAATCATCTGTTCCAACTATAAATCCCTTATTTCGATCAGCAGGTAATTGTTTTGCTGAAACCATTAAAATAGGTAGTTCATTTTGTACTCTACGTAATATTTCAGTAAACTCATAACCATCCATTTTGGGCATCATTACATCTAAAATTACCAAATCAATATGACTTCTATCCAAAACCTTTAAAGCATCTTCGCCATCAGTTGCACCTATAACAATATAATTTTCTGTTTCTAAAACAGCCTTGATCAATTGGCGAGTATTTTTATCGTCATCAACAACAAGAATATGAAACATAGCCTATCACCTCACTACTATATAGTATATCAGTTTTATAAACTCTAACTAAACTAAATTATATTGTATAAAAAAGTAATCTTATTTTGCCATCTCTAATTACATTATTTAAAAGTAATTTGAATAAAAGAGCCAATCAACTAATTTTAGTTAACTGACTCTTTTTCTTATTGTCTAGATTTTTTTCTAAACAATGATTTCAACCCTCGCTTGATTACTTGAAAAAAACTAAGTGATCGAACTAAATTTTCTGAGGGAATATATTTATTAATAGCACGTAATAATGCTTTATTATCGCGTGATGAGAAAGTAAAATTCCCATTATTTTTGGTAACAACGGCAAAGCGAGGAATCCATTTTCCTTTAAACATAACTGAAGCCATTACACAATTAACTTCTTCCCATGGAATTTGAATATAATCTCTAATATTTTTTTCATTATAGAATTCAAATGCTTTATCGCCTACCATGACTTCTCCGTAATTAGCAAGACCAAGATAAGAAGTTGCTTTGACTGTTAAATCTACTTTAGTATTTAAAGATTGTACCATATATTTCCTCCTTTACAGCTGCCATGTATTTTCTTTATTATATTACATTATTCCACCAAGACGTGCAAGAATTCCGATAATGAATAAAGCAACGATAATAACGATTGGTGATACTTTCTTTTTCAATAGCCAACAGCATAATAATGTTAATAATAATGCTGATAAACCTGGAATAAGTTGATCTAAATTTTGTTGTAGGGTCGTAACTTTCTCAACATTTAAACCATTAGATCCTAATGATGCAAACTGTTCTAATGCTGATTTGATCCCGTCTACACCAGAAGGCAAACTATTCCAATCAATATATGCGCCCTTTGACTGCGTAACAGTTGATACAACCGGAGTAAAAGTAATACTTACCCAACGTTGTACTAATGATCCGATAATGAACATCCCAAGAATTGAAGCACCTTGAGTAATTTTACCTAATAATCCACCAGATAAGTCTTGTGCAATTGAAGTACCAACTTTATATCCAAATTCCTGTGTATACCACAAAAATGCGATACGAATGATATTCCATGCAAAGAAAAAGATTAATGGACCAATGATATTACCACTTAATGCTAGAGAAGCACCTAATGCTCCTAAAATTGGTCTAAGAGTAAACCAGAAGACAGGATCTCCAACCCCAGCTAAAGGACCCATCATCCCAACTTTTACACCTTGGATTGCAGTATCATTGATTTCTGCTCCATTAGCACGTTCCTCTTCTAATGCTAATGTAACACCCATGACTGGCGCTGATACATATGGATGAGTATTGTAAAATTCCATATGTCTTTTTAAAGCCGCTACTTTATCTTCCTTATTTGGATATAATTTTTTGATTGCTGGGATAATTGAATAACACCAACCACCATTTTGCATACGTTCATAGTTCCAAGAACCTTGAAGGAACTGATGACGCCAAGCAACAGACATACGATCTTTTTTTGATAATTTAATTTTTTCTGCCATAATTTCTTTCCTCCTTCAAGATTTTAATAGTCATTTAAGATATCGCCTAATGGATCTCCAGAACCTGTTGAACCGCCACCATTAGAGCCACTGTTTTCTTTTAATCCTAAATAGATGATTGCTAAAGCAACACCAATTGCTCCTAATGCGATCAATGTTAATTCACCGATTGCAGCAAGAACAAAACCTAATGCAAAGAATGGCCATGTTTCTTTAGTAGACATCATATTGATTACCATTGCATAACCAACTGCCGCTACCATTCCACCACCAACAGTCATTCCGCCAGATAGCCATGGTGGCATTTGATTTAATGCATCAGTTACAACTGCCGCAGGAACAACACAAAGTGCTGCAGCAGGAATTGCAATTCGAATTCCTTGTAATAAGATTGCTAAAATTTGCCACATGTCGATTGCACGCATATTTCCTTGTTCGGCTGCCCCATCCATAAAGTGAACAATTGGGATTGTAAGAGTACGACAGATCATTGTTAAGAATAAACCTGCTACTGATAAAGGGATTGCAACTGCGATTGCAGTAGAAATAGCTGTTTGCACATCAGTTGCTCCACCTTCTAAACCTAATACCATAATAATTGATGAAGCTACAGAAGCTAATGCTGCATCTGGTGCTACGGCAGCTCCTACATTGGCCCACCCTAATGCAATCATTTGAAGCGAACCACCTAGAATAATCCCTTCAGTTAAGTGACCACTTACTAAACCGATTAAAGTACATGCCACTAACGGTTGGTGAAATTGGAACTCATCCAGAATTCCTTCCATCCCCGCTAGTAAGGCAATTATAATAATTAAGATTATTGTAATTAAAGACATTATAATTCCTCCCTACATTTTATTTTTAAACATTTTTCAATTCTGCTTTTGCTTTCTTTAAAAGCGTATCAATATTTTCATTTGAATCACTTGGTACTTTACGAACATTAAAAGTAATTCCTTTAGCTTTAATTTTTTCAATTGTTTCAATATCTTCCGGCCCCATTGCAATAGCTTTATTTACTACCACTTTACCAATTGAATGAGCCATTGAACCAATATTTAATTCTTTAATATCTACACCGCCTTCGATTGCCCGTAATGCATCTTGAGGTGTTTCAAATAATAACATTGCTTTGGTATTACCAAAACGTGGATCTTTAGCCACTTGAATCATTTTATCAATTGGAACAACATTAGCCTTAACTCCTGGTGGCGCGGCTTGTTCAATCATCTGTTTCCGTAATTTATCTTTTGAAACAGCATCAGAAACAACGATGATTCGATTTGGTTGTGTTGTTTTAGTCCAAGTAGTTGCAACTTGACCATGCAATAAACGCGTGTCAATTCGTGCCAGAACATATTTAATATGTCCATCCCCTAATACAGTTCCCTCAGGAATAGCTCCTTGTGACTGTGTATTAATAGCTTGAGCCGCTACTTTCGTTTCTGGTTCTAATTCTTCAGGTTTTACTTTTACCCCTTCTCTAGCAACTTCAGTAACATGTTTAGCAATTTCATGCGCTGTTTCCATCGACATTCTAGAAGCATAAGTCTCAATCAGCATTGGTAAATTTAAACCCGTAACGATTGCCCACTTATCTTCATGACCAGCAATTAATCCATTAGCCTGATTAAATGGTGTACCACCCCATAAATCAACTAAAAATAGTACTTCGTCTTGGTTTTCAAAAGTAGCTATTGCCGCTTCCATTTTTGCTTTAAGATCATCAGGTCCTTCACTTGGTTGCAAAGTAACTGCTTTTACATCGACTTGATCTCCAAAGATCATTGCCCCGGATTGTAGAATCCCGTTAGCAAACTCACCATGACTAGCAAGAATAATTCCTACCATTATAAATTCCTCCCTTTCTTTTAAATACTTTATAACGCAAAAAAACAGGCAAACTATTATTAAAAGATACAAAAATACCATCTTTGTTCTTTTTTTAAATAGTTAATGCCTGCTTTATCAGTTACACACTATAAAATATTCAATTTATGAAACAATATTATCATTGTAAGCCTTTTCTGTCAAGAAATCATTTAAAAATTATTATTTCAAAATAATATATTTTTAAATACTTGACAATATTCTTTCCAAATGTAATGCCAGATATCCTACTTCTGTCTCTGGTAATTTCTTTTTTAAAACCTTTGATAATGCTTCACACATGTTACTTGCCTGTTCATATGCAAAAGGAAACTTATCTTTAGTAAATTCACTTATATCCATCTGCAATTCTTCATTTTTATTTAATCTTAAAATTAAAAATTTAATATGATTCATTAATCGAGCATATGAAACTGATTGAATATCAATAACAATATTAAGATCATTTTCTAATTTAATAATACTTTCATGAATAATTCGTGTTGCCTCCATTGACTCAGCAACTTGATTAGAAGAAATTGCTGAATGAATATGTAGTGTAATAAAGCCAACTTCATCATCATTGATCATTCGTGATATAAACTTATTAATTACTTCCCGTCCTTCTAATGCAACCTCATATTCATCAGGAAACAGCAAACGAATATCATTGATAAATGGATTTAAAGGCATTATATTTTCATCCATTCGCTTTATTGCAAAATAGATATGATCCGCTAATGGTAATAAGATATCATTATCAATTTTTCCAAATTTCTCTATTATCAGTCTAATAATCTCTGATGCTATTTCTAAATAAACTGGATCAATATAATTGATTATATCATTTGAACCACTTTTAGCTTTATATCCCTTTTGCATAAGAAATTTTTTAGCATTCCGTGGTACTTCAAAATAATCATCCACTTTCTTTGAAAATCCAATTCCTTTATACATAATAATAACTTCTTCAGTCTCATTACAAGCTAAAATAGTATTATTATTTAATACTTTAATGATCTTATACATATTTATTTTCCCTCTCCTAGTTGCAAATCTTCATAATTGTACTCCCGCTCTTTATTTTACCATATTCTTTTTCAATCTTTAAATCATTTGATAGATTTGTAAATATTAACAAAATACTTTCATCTAAAGCATTTTCTTTAATATACTCTAAATCTGCATTCCAAATTAAATCACCTTTTTGCACTCTTTGATTTAATTTAACTAATATTTCAAAACCAGTTCCATTTAAATTAACTGTATCAGTTCCAAAATGAATCAACAATTCATATCCGTTATCTAATTTCATTCCAATTGCATGTTTTGTTGGATAGATCATTGTTATCTCACCATCACAAGGGGCAACGATCAAACCGTGAAATGGCTTGATCATAACCCCATCACCTAACAGCTTATGTGAAAAAATTTGATCTGGAGCCTGTTCAATTGGCAAAACCTCACCATCAACAATATTGCCTAATTCAAGATTAGTATGATCAGTCTCTTTTTCCAGTTGATAATCATCTAATTCATCAGGAATATTTATTAAATACTCGTCCAGCTTTGATTTGATCGATGATGCTTTAGGACCATAAATTATCTGAACTCCATTTCCTTGCATAACAACTGCCGCTGCCCCTGATTGTTTCAATAAACCTTCATTTACTAATTGATTATCACTAACTGTTGCTCGTAATCTGGTAATACAACAATCTAAGTCAGTAAAATTATCACGACCACCTAGCCCTCGAACAATCAATTGTGACTGTTTGTCAATTTCAATTCCTTTATTTAACAATTTTCGATGACTTGCTTTAGGGTTCTTAAAGATAGATAACTTCATATTATCTATCTCTCTACCTGGAGTCTTCAAATCAAATTTTTTAATTAGATATTTAAAACTAAAATAATAGAGCATGAAATAAATTATTCCAATAGGGATAAGCAATACCCAGCTAGTCTTACTATTACCTTGCAATACACCAAAAACAATAAAGTCAAATAAACCTCCAGAAAAGGTCAATCCCACGGCAATATTAAAAATATGAGCAACCATATAAGCACTTCCTGCTAAGATAACTTGTACCCCAAATAACAGTGGAGCAGCAAACAAAAAAGTAAATTCGATTGGTTCCGTTATTCCCGTTAAGATGCTTGTTAAAGCCGCTGAGAACAACAAACTTCCAATCGCTTTTTTATTTTCCGGCTTAGCAGTCTGATACATTGCCAATGCTGCTCCCGGTAAACCAAAAATCATAAAAATAAATTCACCAGTAAAATATTTTGTAGCCTCGCTACTAAAATGCACAATATTTGGATCAGCTAACTGTGCGAAGAAAATATTCTGACCACCATAAATTACCGCCCCATTGACGACCATTGAACCTCCAATTGCAGTTTGCCAAAATGGTAAATAAAATACATGGTGTAAGCCAAAAGGAACCAGTAACCGTTTAATTACACCGTAAACAAAGGTTCCAAAATAGCCTGAGGTTGAGATAAGTTTACCTAATTCATATATACCATTTTGAAAGAATGGCCAAACATAAAACATTACGATTCCCACAAACAAAAAAGTTATTGTTGAAATTATCGGAATAAACCGTTCTCCTTCAAAAAAAGATAACGCTCTTGGTAATTCAATTTGATAAAAGCGATTATGTATATAACTAACGCCAAGACCGACGATTATTCCACCAAATACCCCCATTTCCAATGACATGATCCCACAAACCGCTGTAATCGTTCCATCTAAAACATCAGGATTAATTATTTGATTATCTAAAATACTTCCATTTAATGAAAGCATCCCGCTAATTGTTGTATGCATAACAAAAAAGGCAATAATTGAAGATAAAACGGCTACTTCTTTCGCCTTTTTCGCCATTCCCAACGCTACTGCAGCAGCAAAAATAAGTGGAAGATTGTTAAAAAGGCCACTCCCCACTTTAGTTAAGATTATTAAAAAGTCATGTAAAAAAGTCCCGTTTCCTAAAACTCCCTCTAAATGTAGTGAAGAAATAGTTGTTTCATTAGTCAATGAACTACCAATTCCCAGAAATAAACCCGCAATTGGCAATACTGCAATCGGCAGCATAAAACTGCGACCAATCCTTTGTAAAATCCCAAAAACTCTAGTCTTCATAATCCCTCCGTTATTCCAACATAATTTATTATAACTAAATCGTTCGATCAAAAATTCTTTTTATAATTAAGACCATGATACTTATAATAATCATGATAAAGACTATCTGTCAACAAGAATAATTACTTATTTATACGATATTTACTACTTTTTTTGTCAATTTAAAGAGAAATAATTAAAAAAATAGAATTCTATTTTAATATGCTCCGCTTAAGTAAACAAGGAACATATCATTTTGAATTCTATTTCTTTAATTAAATCAGTTTCTAACATATGCTTTTAATACTTTTATTTCATTTTTATCAAACGGTTCAATAGTAAACTCACCTACTTGAGCTGGTACAATAAAAGTTTCCGCATAATGCACTGTATATGGCTCAAACTTATTTTTAGGACTTTTAATTACTGCACTTTCCCCAGCAACTAAATTCATCATTACCACACTTTTATTAGTTTGTTGATAAATCTTTTGTTTAGTTGTAATAACTCGTGTTTCAATAAATTCTAATTCATGTAATCCGGTTTTAACTTCTGTATATTCATCACTCTTTTCAATTTCTGTAAAATTATTTACCAAATTGGATTCTACCCAAGTAGTTGTTCTTTGATAATCAATTACCTTCTTTCCATCTTCAACATGAATCGGGCGTGGTTTACCATCTAATCCTACACGATCCCAATCCCATAATTTAAAAGTAAAAATATATGGTGTAGCACTTACTTCCAAGACTACACAATTAGCCGAAGAACAATGAATTGTTCCTGCTGGAATTAAGAAATGATCATGCTTTTTTGCTGGAAAAAAATTAATATACTTATCGGCATCAAAACTTTGATTACCCTCATTAGCTCTTTCTAAATCGTTAATAAATTCGTCTGAATTAATATTCTCTTTTAAACCTAAATATACTCCACCTCCATCACAATCAAGGATATAGTAGCTTTCATCTTGCGTATAAGGCATTCCAAAATGGCTCTTGATATATTCAGTTGTTGGGTGTACTTGTAAGCTTAAATTTCCTCCACCCATTGTATCAAGAAGATCAAATCTAATTGGAAACTCTGCCCCAAAACGAGCATAATTTTTTGCTCCTAAAAGCTCTATAGCTTGATACATAACAACATTTAAAGCTGGGGTTGCAATAACAATATCGCCAAACTTCAAATTAATACTATTCTCCTCTGGAACCCCATCAAAACTCCAAGCATAATTAGATTTACTTTTATCTAAATTACAAACCTCTTTCATCCATTGTCCTCCCCAAACCCCTGGATCAAAATATGGTACTAGACGAAATGGTTGATTGCAAACACTTTTTAATGCATTTCGAAACGCAATACCAGTAATCATTTTAGGTTTATTACTGCAATTAGTGTCTAGATATAAATCAATATCTTCAAAAATCTCTCGTTTATGCTTATCGGCAATTCGCCACTCAATAAAATAACCACGCTTATTTTTTATTAGAGGATCTTCATCATAATTACTTTGTTTAAAATTAGGTAATCCAGCCCGATATCTTAATTGAATTTCCCATCGTGTTAGGTCTGCATATATTAATAAATCACCTTTAGTAATTAGACTTGCCCCAAAACCGTATACAAGAACTATTCCTTCTTTATTTTTAACAAACTTTTGTATCTTAGCCAGCTTAGCTTCATCAACATAATCTCTAATAGTTCCATAATACATTACTCCCCTGACACGATCTTCAGTTAGATTCACCTGCATCATTTCTGTCAATTTTTTACCATCATAAAAGATATCTTCACTTAAAATTACGTGTGCTGGAGTCAATTTTTTTATCAATACATTTAATAATTCACGATCATTAATTCCCAAATAACAATCTACAACAACTATCTTTTTATTTCCTAAAGATTCTTTAATTTTCTTATCAATCTGCGCATATCCAGAATATGCATCGTTGTCATAGCCATTTATTTTGATATAGGGGCTATTATCATAATTACTCATTTGCTTTTTGCCTCCTACTCAATCTTATTTATACTCAGGTTCTGTATCTTCAGCTTCAAAACATCGTGTTCTCATTAATTCTTTTACCCAATCGCCTGATTTTTTAATTCTCCGATTCCGATTATTTTCCATATCAATTTCCACAAACCCATAACGATTTCTAAATGCATTAACAGGTGAAAGATTATCTGTAAACGTCCAATTCAAAAAGCCCCGACAATCACAACCTTCGTCAATTGCTTTTAACATCCAAGCCATATGGTCACTTAAAAATTCAATTCGATAGCTGTCCTGAATTTGCCCGCTAGCATCCTTAAACTTATCTTCATCCATTACTCCCATACCATTTTCAGTAATCCAACATTCAATATTTCGATAATCATTTTGAATGATCTTCAGCATATCATAAATTCCTTTAGGATAAATTTCCCATCCTCTTGAAAAATTCATTTTAATTCCTCGTGGACTATATGTTTCATAATATGCAGTTGGAATAAATGGTTTATCTGGATTCCATGCTGTTTCTCTTTGTCGAACCCGTAACGGCTGATAATAGTTGATTCCAACAACTTCTATTTTATTATCATCAATCTTTTCAAAATCACCTTTAACATATTCAAACATACACTCATGTTTTTTTAATAATTCAAAATATGCTTCATCAAACTTTCCATTTATCAAAGGGTCAGTATATTGTTTATAATTAAACATATCACAAATTTTTGCTGCTTCAATATCTTTAGGATTATTCATACTTTTTGGATAAGATGGTGACGGATTTAAGATTATTCCTACTTTTCCCTGATAACCCATTTTTGCATGGTGCTCGACTAATAAAGAAGTTGCAAGAACACGATGATAATTCATTTGTACTGATTTTTTAGTATTCTCTTCATAAGGCCAAATATTTCCAAATAAATATGCTTCGTTAGGAACTACCGCAGGTTCATTAATAGTCCACCAATATTTAATCTTATCATGAAAAGCCGCCATTACTTTTTTACTATAACCTACAAACAATTCCATAACCTTACGATTATCCCATGTCCCATACTTATTAATAACATACTCAGGAATTTCCCAGTGTTCTAAACAAAGCATTGGCTCAATTCCATTTTCAATTAAACAATCAATTACCTTTTCATAAAATCTTAATGCATCTTGATCAACTTCATTAGTTTCATAATCTGTAATAAAGCGTGACCAATCTATTGAAGTCCGATATACTTGAATTCCTAATTCTTTCATTAATTTAATATCTTCTTCATAACGATTATAAAAGTCTGTAGACTTGATTGTTCCAACTCCATTAAACCATCTTTCTGGTTCAGCTAAATACATCATATCGACAAAATTACGTTGATGTTCTTTTTTCCCTGTCCATCCCTCTGTTTGCCAAGCGGAAGCAGAACTTCCAAATTTAAATCCTTCTGGTAATCTATATAACTTTTTCATTTTATTGCTCCTTCGTTTTAATTTCTTCTTGATGATACGTTTTGTCAATCATTTTAACAAATGGAATGAACATCAAAACTCCTATTGCTAGACAAATTATTTGTACAACTGCTCCCATGATCGAGTTAGTTGCTAAAAATCCTGATAAAACTGGTGGTGTTGTCCATGGTATTGCTACTCCCGTTGGATATGGACATAATCCAAATTTCATAAATAGCCAGGTTATCAGACCAAACACTGGTCTTGATAAAACCCATGGAATAAATAGCATTGCATTCATGACCACTGGTGCTCCAAATACTACGGGTTCTGAAATACAAAAAGTTGCTGGTAAAACTGCTACCTTTCCAACTCCTTTTAATCGGTTGCTTTTTGATACGATTAAGATTGCAATAACTAATGACATAAAAGCAATCATAACAAATAATGCTCTAAATTGATCAGTAATTATATATGGAACAGCATCACCAGCAGTATAAGCGCTCAAATTTTCCATTCCTGCTGTTTGAAGAATTGGATCCATTACGGAACCAACAATTTGATCTCCATGTAATCCAAAAAACCAAAGCAACTGAGCAAGACCTTGAGAAATCAATAACGCTGGTAATCCAGTACCAATTAATAAAAGTGGTTTTTGAATAATTTCATTGACTAGAGCATGAATATTGCCAAATGATGTTAAAGTAAAACAATAATTGATACTGCAAACTAAAACTAATGTAATAATTACAGGAATTAACGATTCAAAAGAACTTGATACCATTGGTGGTACACTATCCGGTAACTTTATTTTTAGTTTACTACTTAAAATCTTGCAATAAACTTTGGCCACCAAGTAACATAAAATCAATGCCACAAACATTCCTTGTGAACCCATATAAGTAGTTGGAATAACTCCTCCGATAACTTCTTCACCCACTGTTATTGATAATGGTGAAACAATCAAAAAAGCTACTAAAGTTGTAATTCCCGCGTATACTTCCTCACATTTTTGTTCTTCTGTTTTAGCATAGTTATACCCCATTAAAAATGCTAAAAACATTGCCACTAAACTTAAAGTTGTCCCTGATAATGGTGATAAAACATTTCCCAGCATTTCTAAAAAGCCCGCTGGTAAAACCTTATCAATAAATGGGAAATTTAATACAATTAATGTAAATGACCCGGCAATAATAAATGGTATTAACGGCATCATTGCCATTCTAATAACTTGAAGAAATCTAATGTTATTAATTTTCTGCCCAATTGGCATTAGCTTTTCTTCCAAAAACTTGCTGAACTTGTCCATTTCTCTTCCTCCTCTTCAACAAATGTTATAACTTTATACCATTATGATAATATACTTTATTTATTATGTCAATATATTTAGCTAAAATAAAAAATGTGTCAAAATGACACATCCCTACTCACATAAATCAATAATTAATTCATACCCTTGTGAAAGATACATAGAATTAGTAAACTCAACTGGAAAGTCATGACAAAATCCTCGCCTTTGCCTATTAATCATTGCTTCATCACCTTTAATTTCAAATAGTTCTTTCTGTTTTTGATTCATTAAGCTAGCACTTATTTTTTCCTTTACATTACTAATTCCATACCCTGCACCCATAAGTTTTTCATACAGAGAACCACTATAATCTCCCTGTTCATCTAAAGGGACAATAGGATTTAAAAAAGTCTCGTGAATTGAAACAACCATATTATTAATACGGATTTCTCTAACTAATCGTAATACTTTATCTTTAGTTGTAATATTAAAAAAATCTGCAATTTCTTGACCAGCATTTACCATTTCAACATTTAAAACCCGACGATTCTTTATATCATTTTTTTCTAACACACCATTAAATGAAGATTTTAGAATAGTCTCTACTTTGTTTTCCTTTTCTAAAACAATCGTCCCTTTTCCTCTTCGTCGCTCTATATAGCCTTCATTAATCAATTTATTCATAGCTTGACGAACAGTCATTCGAGAAACATCAAATTCCTGCATTATTTCTAGATCTGTTGGCATTTTATCACCAGCATTATATTCTTTTGAAACAATTCTATCTAAAAGAATATCGAATAATTGAGCCCATAATGGTTTATCTCCAACATCATATTTTAATTTCATTTTGTTTTCCTCCCACCTATAATAAAATCTATTTAAATTACTAATTTCCCCTATATTATACTAGAGAAACAATTCAGTTTCTATAAATAGTAATAAAAACATAATATATCTATGTTATAACTAATAGAAATAGACACACTTTATTAAATTAAAAAAAAGGCAGCTCAGTGCTATTCACTTTAACTACCTAATTTAGATTACGCTTTTATCGCCGGTTTACCATATTTTTTACAATATATATATCCTGCAATTCCAACGATTACAAAAACAATGGAAACTAATTGTGCCGTCCGTAGACCCATTACATATAAGCTATCAGTACGAAGTCCTTCAATAAAGAATCTAAAGATTCCATACCAAATAAAATAACTAAAGAATTGTTCACCTTGTTTTGTTTGGATCTTCCTAATCACAAAATAGATTAATAAAAATCCTACGATATTAGCAATAGACTCATATAAAAAGGTTGGATGATAGTAATATCCATTGATATGCATTCCTTCAATAATAAAGTTTGGTAAATGCAATGATTTAAGGAAATCTAGACTAACCATTCCACCATATGCTTCCTGGTTGAAAAAGTTTCCCCACCGTCCCAGTGCCTGAGCAATTAAAACACCTGGCATAATTGCATCAGCTGCAACCATGAAATCAATTTTATGTTTCTTAAAATACCACCAGCTAAAAATCAAGCCAACAAAAATCCCACCTTGAATCGCTAAACCACCATGACGAAACATAATGATCTCAAGTGGATTTTCAGCATATAATTCGTTCCACATAAAGATTACATACCATAATCGAGCTCCTAAAACTCCAGTAATCATTAAACCAAAGAAATAGTCTGAAAGAATCTCTTTATTATAACCGATTTTTTTGAAATTATATTGTCCTAGTTTATATGCAATAAAAGCTCCGGTAATAATACAAATTGCATACCAAGCAATGGAAAAAGAACCGATTTGAACAAATGTCTTACCATCTGGAAAAAAAGTCATAACTTACCCCTTATTCTTATCGATATTCTTCAAAATACGATCAACGAATTCTTTGCTAGAATCAACACCGTATTCACGTAAACGCATATTCATTACGGCAGCTTCGATAATTACTGACATACTACGTCCACTTGATACAGGTACAACAATTTTAGGAATCTTAACACCTAAGATTTCTTCAGTTGAATCATTTTCTTCAACCCCTACTCGTGTATATTCACGAGATGGTACCCAACGATCTAATTGAATAATTAAATCAACTTTATCTTTATCGAGAATTGAGCTAATTCCAAACATCTTTGATACATCAATAACACCAATTCCACGAATTTCTAATAAATTAGTTAATACTTCTGGGGCTTTCCCCACAATACTTTGTCCTAAATGATATAATTCAACAGCATCATCGGCAACTAATAAATGTCCTCTTTTTACTAATTCTAGAGCAATCTCAGATTTACCGATACCACTATCACCTTTGATAATAACACCTTTACCGTAAATATTCAAAAAGACTCCATGAATCAGTGTTTCCGGTGCCAGTGCTTCGTCAAGAATATTTGTTAATTCAATTGAAACACGTCCTGTTGCTGATTCGGTAATAAAAATTGGAAAATCTTTTTTTCGAGCAATCTCAATTAAGATTGCTGGACATTCATTTCCTTTAGCAACAATGATACATGGTACTTCATCGTTAATTAAGAAAGGGAATATTTCACGTTGTCTTTCTTCCGACATCTCATTAATAAATGCAGACTCTTTATCTCCAAAAATTATAATTCGTCGAAAATCGCTGTGTTTAAAAAATCCTGCTAATTCAAATCCAGGTCGATTGATCTCAGCCACATAAATTGGCCGCTCTAAAGATTTCTCATCTCCAGTTACCTGAACATAATGCTCATTGTTTAATAATTCACCTACTGTAATTGACTTTGGCATCATTGTTTCCTCCCTATAACATCTTCTTTAAAAAACTTCCAGTATAACTTGCTTCACATTTAGCGACTTTTTCTGGTGTTCCAGCTACAACGATCGTACCACCACCATCGCCACCTTCAGGACCTAAATCAACAATATAATCAGCTACCTTAATAACGTCAAGATTATGTTCAATTATAATGACTGTATCCCCTTGATCAACAATTCTTTGTAATACCTCTATTAATTTAGCAACATCATTGCTATGTAGACCAGTTGTTGGTTCATCTAAAATATAAACTGTTTTCCCAGTTGCTTTTTTTTGTAATTCACTTGCTAGCTTAACCCGCTGAGCTTCCCCACCAGATAAAGTTGTTGCACTTTGACCAAGCTTAATATAGCCTAGTCCAACATCATTTAAAGTCTGTAATTTAGTTTTGATCTTTGGCAAGTTTCCAAAGAACTCCACTGCATCTTCAATAGTCATCTCTAAAACATCATAAATATTCTTATCTTTATAAGTAACTTGCAATGTTTCTTCATTATAGCGTTTACCGCCACATTGTTCACAAGGAACATAAACATCTGGTAAAAAGTGCATTGAAATACGTTTTAACCCATCACCTTGACAAGCTTCACACCGTCCACCTTTAACATTGAAACTAAAACGTCCTTTATCGTAGCCACGCATTTTAGCCTCATTTGTTTGGGCAAATAAATCACGGATATCATCAAACACTCCTGTATAAGTTACCGGATTGGAACGTGGTGTTCTCCCAATTGGATCTTGGCTCACCTCAATAACTTTATCAATATTTTCTAATCCTAAAATATCCTTATGTTTACCGGGCTTTTCTTTCGAGCGATAAATTCTTGCCATCATTGCTTTACCCATGATTTCATTTACAAGAGTACTTTTACCACTACCAGAAACCCCTGTAACCACAGACATACATCCTAATGGAAACTTAACATTGATATTCTTTAAGTTATTTGCAGCAGCACCTTTTACTTGAATAAAATTACCATTTCCTTTACGGCGTTTTTTAGGCACATCAATCTTTAAACGACCTGATAAATACTGCCCTGTAATTGACTTTTTACAATCCATTACTTCTTGTGGCGTTCCAGCTACAATTACTTCACCACCATGCACTCCTGCACCCGGTCCAATATCAACAATAAAATCACTTGCTCGCATCGTGTCTTCATCATGTTCAACAACTAGAACACTATTACCTAAATCACGAATATTTTGTAAAGTGGCAATTAACTTATCATTATCCCGCTGATGGAGTCCAATAGAGGGTTCATCTAGAACATATAAAACCCCAGTTAATCTTGAACCAATTTGTGTCGCTAAACGAATTCTTTGTGCTTCTCCACCAGATAATCCACCCGCTTTACGAGATAATGTTAAATATCCTAATCCAACATCATTTAAGAAACCTAAACGGTCTTTAATTTCTTTTAAAACAAGATTAGCAATCTTCGCTTCATATTCATTTAATTTTAATTCATCAACGAATTTTAAAGCTTTTTCAATTGACATATCGGTAAATTCACTGATATTTAAGCCACCTACTCGTACGCTTAAAACCTGATCATTTAATCTGCGTCCTCCACAAGTTGGACACGTATGTTCAGCCATAAATGAAGCATACCATTCTTTTGACCAAGAAGAAGTCGTTTCTTCAAAACGACGTTTAATCAATGTTTTAACACCTTCAATAGGACGATTAGTTTTAGAAACATTACCACTACTAGAAACAATCTCATAAGAAATTGGTTTATCTGAGCCTTCTAAGATAATTCTTAATTCTTTTTTAGTAAAGTCTTTCAATGGTTTATCTAAATCAATCTTATATGTTTTACATAGGATCAAAAAGCGCTGCCATTCAATTCGGTCAGTTCCTACTGAAGTTTTAAAATATCTAATTCCACCTTGATTTATGCTCAAATCCCAATTAGGAATCAATAAATCATCATCAACTTCATTTTTTATTCCCAAACCGCGACAATCAGGACAAGCTCCTAGTGGATTATTAAATGAGAATAATCTTGGTTCTAGTTTAGGAACACTAAAACCACACTCTGGACAAGCTAAATGCTCAGAAAATAAAGCTTCACTGCCATCACTTAAATTAGCTACAACTACTTCTCCACCTGTTAGTTTTAAACCTACTTCAAGTGAATCAATCAAACGACTACGATAACCTTCTTTTTTGATAATTCGGTCAATTACGACATCAATGTTATGTTTCTTATTTTTATCAAGTTCAATTCCTTCATCTAATAGTTTAACTTCACCATCAACTTGAACTCGAATATAACCATCTTTCAATAAATCCTCAAATAAATCCTTAAAAGTACCTTTTTGATTCTTTACTACTCGTGCTAATACTTGTAATTTACTACCATCTGGATATTTATCAATTGTATCAGCCATTTGTTTGATTGTCTGCGATTCAATCACGATTCCATGCTCTGGACAGTATGCCTTACCAATACGCGCATAAAGTAATCTTAAATAGTCAAAAATTTCAGTAACCGTCCCTACCGTTGAACGCGGATTATTTGATGTTGTTTTTTGATCAATTGCAATTGCCGGTGACAAACCTTCAATACTATCAACATCCGGTTTTTCCATGTTTCCTAAGAACTGGCGTGCATAAGCACTTAACGATTCCACATAACGCCGCTGTCCTTCGGCATAGATTGTATCAAATGCCAGCGATGTTTTTCCTGAACCAGATAATCCCGTCATAATAACTAATTTATTTTTTGGAATCTCGATATCAATATTTTTTAAGTTATTCTCTCTAGCCCCTTTAATGACTAGTTTATCATGTTCCATATTTTACCTACCTTCTACCATCTTTAAGATTGCTGCTTTACTGTGCCCCCGTAATTGAAGATCATAAGCCCAATCTAATAACTCGCTATACTTGGATGACGGTTCAATCCCTAACGCCTTTAAATCATATCCGTCAACTAATGGCAACTGAGCTTTGGTTGATAGCCGTGCCATCTTTTCTTTCATAACATAATCAAAGCGATTAATATTTTCATGTTCATCTTTGTATCTACCAAGTTTATCACATTTTGTGATTAAAATTAAGTCTTCAATCGTAACTATTCCATCAATTCCTTTAAGAATTTTAAAATAGCTATAATCCTTTGCTTCATTTCTGACCATATTCATTAAATGCATATGATAGAAAATCATTGTTTTAATATATTTTTGTAACTGTTTATCTGGGATAAATGCTTTTACTTCTTGATTAAAAATCTTTACCCCCGCTTCATTATGACCCGGAGCATGACCGTCTTTAGTTGTTACTGTAGCTTTACCAATATCATGTAATAAAGCACTCCACATAAAACCTAATGGATTACTTGTTTTATGGCAGCATAAAGCCGCTAAATCAGTTACTAATAAAGTATGCCGCCATACATCTCCTTCAGGGTGGTAATCAAGCCGTTGCATAGTTTTCGATAATACATCTAAACATGGCCACAAAGCCTTGATCTCCTTTAAAAAAGTTAACCCAATTGAAGGCTGCTGGCTTAAGAGGAGCTTACTATATTCTTGAAATACCCGCTCTTTACTTAGTTTATCCAAACTTTTATTTTGAACCATTTTTTTACACATTAATTTAGTCGCCGTCTCAATACAGAAATCAAGACGTGAAGCAAATTGTGCTGTTCTCAAGACTCTTAACGGATCTTCAATAAAAGTTGTTTCACTAACCATTCGTAATGTTCTTTTTTCAATATCTTCTTGACCATGAAAAAAATCATAGATTTTTCCTGTCTTTATTTCATACATCAACGCATTGATTGTTAGATCACGTCGTGATGCCGCAACTTTTAAATCTAAATTTTGATTTACTGTAACATCAAAATCCTGATGACTCTCACCTGTCTTTATTTCCGTTCTCGGCAAAGCAAAATCAAAATTTGGTAAAACATCTAATTTTAAAATTCCGAATGATTTACCAATACTATTGACATTGCCATAATTAGCTAATAATTCTTCCAATTCATCGACACTAAGCCCATATACCTCAACATCTACATCATGATAATCAACCCTATTGTAGATCAACATATCCCGAACGATTCCTCCAACTAGAAAAGCTCTACCATGGTGCTCGTCTATATCCTTAAAGATCTTTTTAGCAAGTGGACTGAAAGTATACCTATTTTTCACCTTGAAGCTCCATGATGATATCGCGAAGTTCCATCGCACGTTCAAAGTCAAGTACCTTCGCTGCATCTTTCATTTGTTTTTCTAATTCTTGAATCATAACTTGTTTATCTTTCTTGCTTGCTTTCTTACCTTTTTTAACTAGACTTGCAGCATCATCGATGACCTCTTGACCACGAATTGCATCACGAATTTCCTTATGAATAGTTGTTGGGGTAATATTATGTTCTTTATTATAAGCATCTTGGATCTTACGACGACGATTAGTTTCTTCAATCGCATAAGCCATTGAATCAGTAATCTTATCACCATACATGATTACTTCACCATTACTGTTACGGGCAGCCCGACCAATCGTTTGAATCAATGAACGGTTACTTCTTAAGAACCCTTCTTTATCAGCATCAAGAATACATACTAAACTTACTTCTGGTAAATCTAAACCTTCTCGTAATAAATTAATTCCGACTAAAACATCATACTTGCCAAGTCGTAGATCCCTTAGTATCTCGGTTCGTTCCAAAGTCTTTGTGTCACTATGTAGATAAGCTACCTTGATTCCAAGTTCTTTCAAATAAGCACTTAAATCCTCAGCCATTCGTTTAGTCAATGTTGTTATTAGAACTCTCTCATTACGATCTTGACGAATTTTGATTTCACTGATAATATCATCAATTTGATCCTTTGTTGGTCGTACTTCAATAACCGGATCAAGTAGTCCAGTTGGCCTAATAATTTGTTCAACTACTTTATTTTCAACATGTTCTAACTCATAATCCCCAGGTGTTGCTGATACATAAATGACTTGATTTATAATTTTTTCAAACTCTTCGAAGCGTAATGGGCGGTTATCAAGCGCGCTTGGTAATCTAAAACCATATTCAACTAATGTCTCTTTACGTGAACGATCCCCATTATACATTCCTCGAACCTGAGGCAACATAACGTGACTTTCATCGACGATCATTAAAAAATCTTTAGGAAAATAATCAATCAACGTATAAGGGCGTTGTCCTTCATCACGACCATCAATATGCCGTGAATAGTTTTCAATTCCAGGACACATCCCCACTTCCCGCAGCATCTCAACATCATGGCGCGTTCGTTGTTCCAAACGTTCATGTTCTAGTAATTTAGTTTCTGCTTTGAATGTTTCTAAACGATTCTCTAATTCTGCCGTAATCGTATCACAAGCCTTTAAAATTTGTTCTTTTTTCGTTACATATCCATAAGCTGGATAGATCGTATATGTATTGTATACGCCCAAGACATGCCCAGTCAGAGGATCCACTTCACTGATTCTTTCAACTGTATCACCAAATAATTCAATTCTAATTAACCAGCTTTCAGTATGTCCTGGAACTATTTCAATGACATCCCCACGAACTCTAAATGTTCCTTTAGTCTGTTCAATATCATTGCGTTGATATTGCCGATCAACTAAATATGTTAGTAACTCTTTACGATCAATGTCTTGATCGACCCGCAGTGAAAAGATCATTTCTTTGTACTGTTCAGGATTTCCTAATCCATAAATTGAAGCAACTGAAGCAACAACAATGACATCTTCTCGTTCTATTAACGAATTCATTGCCGCACTGCGCAGCATCTCAATTTCATAGTTTGTTTTAGCATTTTTATCAATATATAAATCTCGCCCAGGAATATAAGCTTCCGGTTGATAGAAATCGAAGTTTGAAATAAAATATTCAACTCTATTTTCAGGAAAAAATTCTTTTAATTCCGAATATAATTGTCCTGCCAATGTTTTATTGTGAGCCAAGACAAGTGTCGGTTTATTCACAGCAGCAATAACATTAGAAACAGTGAAGGTTTTCCCAGTACCGGTCCCTCCCAGTAAGACCTGTTCTTTTTTTCCTTCTTTAATTCCTGCAACTAATTGTTTAATTGCTTCCTCTTGATCTCCCATTGGAGAAAACGGAGAAACAAGCTTAAATTTTTGCATTGTAACACCTCCTATAAGTCCTTTCTATTATACCAAGAAAACAGCGAAGTTAAAAGAATTATGCCCATGATGAAAATAACTATGCCAGGCATAGTTATTTTATCAATTCCATTAATTTTTTATACTGATAATCATTATTTTCACTATTAGCATACATGATTACCGCAGCCTCTAATTTCTGCCGATCACTATTAGTATAAATACCATCAACAGTTAAATTATTAGCTTGTTCAAATTGTTTTAAGGCTTCCACTGACTGTTGTGAAAAATATCCATCATTACGTCCACAGTCATAACCTAAAATACTTAACATTTTTTGCATTGAGGCAATTGCTGTACCAACACTATCATATCCCATATCAGTTTCCAGTGCTTTGGTATAAATACCACTTGTATCCGTATTACTTACAGAATAATCAGGTGTCAATCCTTTTCCATTTATCCATGTACCACTTGGTAATAACCATTTTGCATAAGTATATTTTAAGACTGATCCGTCACTGAGCTGTTTTTGCGTCTGCGCCGTTCCCTTACCATAAGTTTGATCCCCAACTAATTTATAATTCATTTTTTCTTGTAATGCTCCTGCAACAACTTCTGATGCTGATGCAGTATTTCCATTTACAAGAATATATCCATTTATAAAATTATATTTTTGACAATCTTTAGCCTTATATTTCTCGATTGCACCGTTTTTAGTTTCCATTTGAAAAAGCAGTTTATCTTCTTTCATAAATAAACTTAATACATCAGTGGCAGCTGTAAGATATCCTCCGCCATTATCTCGCAGATCTAAGACCAAAGTATCAATTTTTTCAGCAGTAAAAGTCTGTAAAGCTGCTTCAATATCATCAGCTGTAGTACTTCCAAAAGTATTAATTTTTACATAACCAAATTTTTTACCATCATTATCTCTTATTTCACTAGTTACCGCACTATCTACATTGGCTCGCTCTACTTCAACTTCTTGTTGTTCAGTATTACGTATAATTGTCAACTTAACTTTAGTATTCGCTTCACCACGAATTAAATCAGAAATTTCATCAGCACTCTTACCAGCAACACTATTCCCGTCAACGCCTGTAATAATATCTCCAACTTGTAAACCACTTTTTTCTGCTGGCGAATTTTTATACACCTGCATTACCATTGTACCTTCACTAACAGTTCGCTGTGCTACACCAATACCTTCATAGTTCCCATCAACACTTTGGTTATATGTCTTAGATTCTTCATATGTAAAATATGAAGAATGCATATCCCCCAGCGATTCTACTAAAGCGGTAATAGTATTCCCTTTGATGTCAACATCCTTATCATTAGGATTTAACCAAGCTTCATCTAATATTTCATAAGCTTCATCAATAATTGATTCTGCATTTTTGCTAGTACTGTTAGTCGGAACTGTTTTTTTTGCTACATAACCAGATACAAAACCAACTGCCAAACAAACAATCATACAAACAATGAATAGGGTTTCTCTAATATGTTTTGTTTTCTTTGGCTTCAACTTTGGCTCCGGATTATGATTTGGGCGAATAAAGTCTTCCATGTCTACACCTCACATTACTACATTTTAGCATAAAAAATTAATAACTTTTAGTAAAACTTAAAAAACATTATAAAATATTATGTGACAAATTTTAATCATCCCCTGCTGCTCAACAATATTATTAGCACTATCAAGCACGGAATTATTGTATAGGAAAAGCAAAATATCTAGTTCACTGCAAATGATTTGATACTGTTTAATTACATTTTGATATAAATAATCATAAGTTTTTTACATCCTTTAGAATTCTTAATAACTTTATCATACATTCTCCAATTAGTTCTATTTTAAACTATATTTTATTACTATATTAAAAAAATATTATACAAAAAAGCTGAAAGTTTCGGAACTTTCCTAATACTTTCAACTCTAGTTTTTAAAATATTCATTTATTCCTAAAACAATTCCCGTAACAATTTTATCTTGATAAGTACTGTCTCCTAATAACCTATCCTCATCTGGATTAGACATAAATCCCATTTCTACTATTGTTACAGGTACTTGACACCAGTTTATTCCACTCATCACATCGGTAATAATAACGCCACGATTTTTGCTGCCTGTTTGATTACAAATACTATTTACAACCGTTTTTGACAATCGTTGAGAAGCTGTAGCAATTTGACTACAATATGGATTAGATTCCGATGGTGCCATAGTTAAAGTTCCATGAATACTACTACTGTCATCACTATTACAGTGCAGTCGAATAAATGCTCCAGCATTATTTTTATTAGCAATCTCCGCACGCTGTTGATTAGAAATATTCACATCTTGACTTGTCCGAACCATAATTACTTGATAACCCGAATCTTCTAATTTTTTTTGTAACTTTAATGCAACTTCAAGATTAATTGCTGATTCTAAATTACCTGTACTTATTCCCGTTGCTCCTGTTGTTACTTTAGCTTTTGTTTGACTAGCTCCAGGTCCAATTGGCTCTTTGTTGCTATCGCCACGTCGTTGATGTCCTGCGTCAATCACAATTACACGACTATCACCAACGATTGGTAATTGAACTGTTCGCAAAGATTCCGGAACAAGTACTTCGCCTTCTTTTTCAACAAATGCCGTTTGTTGAGCTTCAACTGCTTCAGTTTTGATTAATTCAGAATCATTATTTTGTTTACAGCCACTAAAACATAACATAATTAGGAAAATACTGAGCAATTTCTTCATTATTTCACCCACTCTTCCTCATTATATCATAGATTAGCTATTAATAATTGCCTCTAATTCACCATCAATCATCTCTTTTAAAGTTTCACAGCTACGATCAAATTTATGTTGATCTACATTATTTAAATGCAGTGTCATGATCTTACTAATCCCTTGACGATTAATGATTGCAGGTACCCCGATATATAGCCCTTCTTGCTTATATTCACCTTGTTGATATGCAGAAACTGTTAATACGGCATTTTCATCACTTAAAATTGCTGTAATTAAACGATTTAAAGATAGACCTATACCATAATAAGTTGCATTTTTACGTTTAATTATCTCATATGCAGCTTGTTGTACTTCTTTATAAATTTTATGCATCTCGTTCATATCGATATTCATTTCCACAATATATTCCATCATACTCTTGCAGCCAATATAAGTATTCATCCATGGTACAAATGAAGAATCACCATGTTCACCTAATATATACGCATGAATATTTGTTGAGGAAATGTTCAAATATTCACTTAATAAATAACGTAATCTAGCTGTATCTAAAATAGTCCCACTACCAATTACACGGCTTGTTGGTAATCCTGATACTTTTTGGACTACATAACTCATCAAATCAACAGGATTACTTGCAACGATAATAATTCCATCAAATCCACTAGCCATAATTTGCTCAGTAATAGATTTCATAATTTTTGCATTAACACTAGCTAATTCCAATCTTGTTTGATTTGGTTTTTGAGCAGCTCCAGCAGTAATTACAACAATATCAGCATCTTTACATTCATCATAACCACCAGCTTTAACCTTTAAACTACTTTTACTATATGGTAGACCGTGGCTAATATCCATTGCCTCTCCAATTGCTTTTTCTTGATCCACATCTATTAATACAAGTTCATCAATACCACCAGTATTTAAAATAGAATATGCCATTGACATTCCTACAAAACCAGTCCCTACTAATACAACCTTTTTCAAATCATCATCTTGTCTCATTGTTAGTTCCTCCTTACAAAACCATAATAGTATTTATTACTAAAATTGTCATTTGATATGCTCTATTAATTTATTGTACTCATTTATTATAAAATTAAACCAGGATAACAATTCTTTAGTCATAAAATTTCTTACAAATTAATAAGTGGTAACGAATCTTTCTAAATCCATGATAGTATAATAAAAGGCTATAGTATTATTTAATAACATACTATAACCACTATCTTTTAAATAGATTCTTTTTCAACTATAAATAATTTATTTTGTAACCAAAAAGGGTTCTTATTAATTAAGAACCTCTTAATCTATAGCATTACTAATGAGGCTATATAACCAACCACTAAAGCAATAACATACGAAATAAATAATATTTTAAATGTGTCTTTTTTATTCTCATTATATTTTATTAAAGCTAATGTTCCTACACCGGCACTTGTCGTTAAACCTGTCAGTAATGCACCAAAACTTAAACCACCGGACACATATAATTGTGTCAGTATAACTGAACCAGCACAATTAGGGATAAAACCAATAACTCCCGCAATGATTGGCTGGAAGATCCAATTTGTTTTTAAAAGGTTGGTTACTGTTTCTTCACCAATTCCCGCAATAATTAATGTAAAGACGATATTTGTTAATAAAATAAAGATAAAAATATTGAGTGTATGTCGTAAAGCCGGTAACCAAATACCATTTTGACAACCACAATCACAAGGCTCTACTTGTAAATATTCATAATCATCATGACTTCGATGATTCAAACGATCTACTACATAACCGGTAACTGTACCTAAAACAATTTTTAAAACAATTAAAACAACTAACATTTCCCATAAATCAGGATGTACTACTAAAATAGCCAAAGCTTCATCACTTGTGGCAATAAAGATTGATAATAAAGTTCCCATTGTCAAGTAACGCATCGAATATAATCGGGCCGCAATAACTGAAAAACCACACTGAGGGATACTTCCTAAAATCGCTCCGATAAAAGGACCGACTTTTCCAAACTCCATTACCTTATTGACAACATCACGATTAGATATGTATTCTACTAATAAGCAGGCCAAAAATAATACTGGTACTGTCATCAGGGATTCTTGAATTGGTTCTAATAATATTTCCATTAAATCACTCCTATCTCAATTGTTAGACTAGCATAACTTTTATATAGACTTTGTTTAGTTTACCATATTCTTATATAATTTCAAACTTATTTCTCTATTATACGCTCAATTATACAAAAATAAAGCGCTGTTTTTGTCTTAACATAATATTTATAATCCTTATCTTGATGATTTAAGAAATATTAGCTAAAATGGAATCATTAAATAACAAAGGGATCGAGAATAATGAAAATAACAAAAAAGCAGTTAAATAAAATAAAAATGATTGTTTGTGATCTTGATGGCACACTGTTTAACCATAAAAAAGAAATATCATCAGCTACAATCACTTATTTAATTAAATTACAAGAAAATGGTTATACTCTTGTTCTTGCAACAGGTCGCTTCTTTTATGAATTAAAGCCATACATTGAACAATTACAGCTGGAAAAATATCATGGCTATGTGATTTGCTGTAATGGAATAGAGATTTATGATCTTACTCACAATAAGTGTAGATCTTTTTCTTTTTTAGAACAAATAGAAATTAACGAACTACTTCAATTAGCCCTTTATTACCGGTTAAATATACGTGCTAATTTTGATCATAAATATCAAATGATTTTAAATAATTGGCTATACTTTTTAATCCCCTTGATTCGAATATCTACTAAACGTTATCCCGACCTCACTTTTTATAAAAATACTGCTGTAGTACCTTGGAATAAACTTGGAAAAATTTGTTTACTTTCTTCACCTAGAAAATTAAAGCTTTTTGAAGCTGCTGCACAAACAAAATTTCCTGGACTATATCAATATTATTACACCAACCCTTACTGTGTTGAAGTTGTTAAAGCAGAAGTCAATAAATGTTATGCTGTAAAATATTTATGTCAGTTAAATAATTTAAATTTAGAAAATGTCTTAGCTTTTGGAGATAGTGGTAATGATGAAGAATTATTAAACAATGCCGGTATTGGGATTATTATGAAAAATGGTCTTTCCTCATTAAAGAAAAAAGCTACCTATCTTACTTTCAAAAACAATCGACATGAGGGTGTCTTAAATATGTTAGAATATTTATTTGATGATCTTATTAAAGATAAAAATTAGGCTAACAGCCTAATTTTTTATGACAACCGATTTTTAAAATCACAATAATTGAATTCTTTGATTATTTTAAGTTTTTCTTTTTGTTTTAAAACAATACTAGGTAAGTTCATCCCATTAAAAGTATTATTTTTTACCATTGAATAAATTGCCATATCTTTAAACCATAACTGTTGTCCTACCTGTAAAGGCTGGTCAAATGAATAATCACCAATAATATCTCCAGCTAAACAAGTTGGTCCTCCTAAGCGATATGTGTATGTTTTAACATTTGGTAGTGCACTATCGATAATTTCTGGTCGATACGGCATCTCTAATACATCTGGCATATGACAAGCTGCTGAAGTATCCATAATTGCGATAGCCATACCATTGTGGATAATATCTAGAACACTGGAAACTAGAAACCCAGCATTTAAAGCCACAGCTTCACCTGGCTCTAAATATACTTGTACTTGATATTTTTCTTTTATTTCATTAATAATTTTTATTAATTTTTCAAGATCATAGTCTTTACGAGTAATATGATGACCACCACCAAAATTCAACCATTTCATTTGTCCTAAATACTTACCAAATTTTTCTTCAACAGCCCTAATAGTAGTTATTAAATCATCGCTGTTTTGTTCACATAGAGTATGAAAATGCAGTCCCTCTATTCCCTCAAGCAGTTCTTCCTTAAAGTTTTCTAATGTTACCCCCATTCGTGAAAACTTTGCGCAAGGATCATAGATTTCATGACCTATTTGAGTTGAACATTCAGGATTGATTCTAATTCCACATGAAGTACTTGTTTGTTTTGCTAGATTTTGATATTTTTGCCACTGATTAAATGAATTAAAGACTACATGGTCACATATATTCATGATTTCTTCAATTTCATCATCACGATAGGCGGTACTAAAAACATGATTTTCTTTATGCATCTCTTCATAGCCAAGCTTAGCTTCATATAGTCCACTAGCAGTTGTCCCATCTAAATATTCAGCTATTAGAGGGTAAACACTGAACATTGAAAAACATTTTTGAGCCAATAGAATTTTACAACCAGTTCGTTCTTTAACCGTATAAAGTATTTTTAAATTTTTTTCTAATAATTGTTCATCAATTAAATAATATGGTGTCTTCATTAATCTACTAATACCGGATTATGATCTTCAATCCATGGCAATCCCCATTTATTTAATGCTTCCATAAATGGATCCGGGTCAAATTCTTCAACATTATAAACACCGGCTCTCTTCCATTGACCTTGTAATAACAGCATCGTTCCAATCATTGCCGGAACTCCTGTAGTATAACTAACGGCTTGAGACCCAACTTCCTTATAACATTCTTGATGGTCGCATACATTATATAAATAATATTTTTTTTCTTGACCGTCTTTTTTCCCTTGATAAATGCATCCAATATTTGTTTTGCCAACTGTTCGTGGTCCTAAGCTGGCAGGATCTGGTAGAACTGCTTTTAAAAATTGCAATGGAATAATCTGTTTACCTTCATATTCAATTGGTTCAATCGATGTCATTCCTACATTTTCTAAGCACTTTAGATGTGTTAAATAGCTTTCGCCAAAAGTCATAAAGAATCTAATTCGTTTGATTCCCGGAATATTTAAACCCAATGACTCCAGCTCTTCGTGATGCAACAAATACATATCTTTTTTACCAACTTGGGCAAAATCATATTCACGTTTAATTTCCATTGGTTTTGTCTCTACCCAATGTCCATCTTCCCAATAACTTCCGTTGGCAGATACTTCGCGAATATTAATTTCTGGATTAAAATTTGTTGCAAATGGATATCCATGATCCCCACCATTACAGTCTAAAATATCAATATAATTAATTTCATCAAATTCATGCTTTAAAGCGTAAGCACTAAATACACCTGTTACCCCAGGATCAAAACCACATCCAAGAATCGCTGTTAATCCCGCCTGTTCAAATTTTTCACGGTATGCCCATTGCCAGCTATACTCAAATTTTGCTGTATCTTCCGGCTCATAGTTAGCGGTGTCTACATAATGACAACCAGCTTCCAAACAAGCATCCATAATTTTTAAATCTTGGTATGGTAATGCAAGATTCAAAACTACCTCTGGTTGGAAATCTTTCATTAAAGCAACTAGCTCTTCAACATTATCAGCATCAACTTGTGCTGTATGAATAATTGTTTTTGTTTTCCCATCTAACTGCGCTTTTAGTTTATCACATTTACTTTTTGTTCTTGACGCAATCATAATTTCTTCAAATATCTCACTGTTTTGACAACATTTGTGAATCGCTACTGTTGCAACTCCACCACAACCAATAATTAACGTTCTTTTCATTTATTTTCTCCTTTATTCATTGCTAATAATAATTCCCTTAATACTTTGCAAGCGACTGCCGTTGATCCTCCACTTTGATCATAAACAGGTGATAATTCATTAATATCCATAGCTACTACATTTAGCTCACTTACAACAATCATCGCCTCTAATAGTTCCATAAAAGTCACGCCTCCTGCTTCGGGCGTTCCTGTTCCTGGAAATACACTGGGATCCAAGACATCTAGATCAATTGTAAAATACACCGGATACCCGCGGCATGCCTCAATTGCTTTTGATAGTCCTGTAAAATTAAATTTATTTAAATTAGTATGTTCTCTAGCAAAGCAAAACTCTTCTCGTTCACCACTACGAATTCCAAATTGATATATTTTATTATCACCAATTAAATCATATATTCGTCTAATCACAGAAGCATGGGAAAGTTTTTCACCTAAATACTCATCACGTAGATCGGTATGAGCATCGAAATGAATAACACGTATCTCTGGATATTTCTCAAATACTGCCTCAAAAGCTCCTAACGTAACAAGATGTTCGCCACCAATCATACATGGTAATTTATTTGCTTTAATAATTGTTTTTGTTGTTACTTTGATTATATCTAATGCTTTGCGGGGATTTCCAAATGGTAATTCAAGATCACCACCATCAAAAACTTTAATATCTTCTAAATCTTTATCCTGATAGGGACTGTATGTCTCTAGACCAAATGACTCTTGGCGCATTGAAGATGAAGCAAAACGAGTTCCCGGTCGATATGAGGTGGTACTATCCATTGGGGCTCCAAAGATTACACACTCAGCTTCATCAAACGATGCCTCTAGTCCAATAAACGTCTGTATATTTTTATTCCACATCTCTTAATAACTCCTCTACATAATTTGGTAATGCAAACGAACCTACATGAATGCCGGTATTATAATACTTTGTTTTCATCCCTCGAGCATTCCATTTTGTTTTTTGAAAATCTTTGATGGGATGATATTTTTTTGAAGCAAAACCAAATAACCAATGCCCTGAAGGATAGGTAGGAATATGCGCTTGATAGACTCGAGAAATCGGAAAACTTTCAACAATTCGTTTATGAGCCCGTTGCATTGCAACAGCATCTTCTTGATAAAAAGGACTTTCATGTTGATTAACCATAATTCCTGTATCATTTAATGCTTTATAACAGTTACCATAAAATTCCTTTGTAAATAGTCCTTCACCCGGTCCAAAAGGATCTGTTGAATCAACAATGATCAAATCATATTCATTTTCTTTACCTCTAACAAACTTTAACCCATCTTGATAATAGATTTGTAATCGCGGATCATCAAAACAACATGCTGTCATCGGTAAATATTTTTTACTTACTTCAACAACTAACTCATCTATTTCAACCATATCAATCTTTTCAATCGTTTCATAACGGCATAATTCTCTAATTACACCCCCGTCTCCTGCTCCAATTACTAATACTTTTTTGACTTCAGGATGGACTGCCATAGGAACATGAACAATCATTTCATGATAAATGAACTCATCTTTTTCCGTTAGCATCATATAACCGTCTAGCGCTAAAAATCGTCCAAATTCTTTTGAGTCAAAAATATCAATTTTCTGGAATTCACTTTGACCACTAAATAACTGACAATCTACTTTAATCGAAAAATTCACACCATTTGTATGTCTCTCCGTAAACCATAATTCCATTTATTTCATCTCCCCTTTAAAACATTAAGTTTATTTATTGCCATATCTTCAGGACCAGTCATAAAGCACCCTTTTTCTTTAGCATATTGAATATAATCTAGAATTTCTTTCGTGATCCTTTCACCCGGTGCTAAAATTGGAATTCCCGGAGGATAACACATAACAAATTCACTGCAGACTCGATCAATACTTTGATAAAGCGGCAACGATTCTTTTTCTCCATAAAAAGCTGCTTGAGGAGAAATAACTACTTCAGGATTAATATATTCATGATCAAACATTCCTGTCCGATCCTTCTTAAACCGCCGGCGTATTTCCAAAAGTGCTCCGATTAAACGCTCAATATTTGCTTCACTATCACCGACCGAGATATAAGCAAGAATATTTCCAATATCACCAAATTCAATTTGAATCCCATACTCATCTCTTAATAAATCATATACTTCGATTCCAGCCAATCCGATATCAAGTGTAAATATTGATAATTTCGTTACATCAAAATCATAAACACTATCCCCATTGATCAATTCCTTACAATAAGCATAATAATCACCAATTTGATTGATTTCTGTGCGTGCGTATCCCGCAAGGCGACGAACCCTGTTAAAAATCTCATTACCATGTATAGCTAAATTTTTACGTGACATATCTAGACTCGCCATCAATAAATACGAACCGCTTGTTGTTTGTGTCAAATTAACAACCTGACGTACATAATCAGCATTTACATTTTCTCCTAACAGTAAGAAAGAGCTTTGCGTCAAGCTTCCACCTGATTTATGCATACTGACACTCGCCATGTCTGCTCCAGCCTCCATCGCTGACATCGGTAAATCATCATTGAAATAAAAGTGTGTTCCATGTGCTTCATCTACCAAAGCAAGCATATTATGCTTATGTGCCAATGCAACAATCGCTTTTAAATTTGAACATATCCCATAATACGTAGGATTATTTACTAAGATTGCTTTTGCATCGGGATTATCTTTGATTACTTGCTCTACTTGATCAAGTGACATACCTAGAGATATTCCTAATCGTTTATCAACATCAGGATTTACATAAATCGGAACCGCCCCAGTCAAGATCATCGCATTAATGGCACTACGATGGACATTACGTGGCATAATAATTTTTTCTCCTGCTTTAACACTTGCCATAATCATACTTTGAACTGCTGAAGTCGTTCCGCCTACCATAAAAAAAGCATGAGCGGCACTAAAAGCATCAGCTGCTAATTCTTCTGCTTCTTTGATTACCGAAACTGGATGACATAAATTATCCAATGGCTTCATTGAATTAACATCGATACTCATACACTTTTCACCTAAAAAATCTGTCAATTCTGGATTTCCTTTACCATGTTTATGGCCAGGAACATCAAAGGGAACTAAACGTTCTCTTTTCATTTGCTGTAAAGCTTCATAAATAGGCATTCTACTTTGATCTAATTTCATATTGCCTCCTAAAAAATATTACTTCCACTGTAAATCTCAATCATTTCTTGTCGTAAATTATTCGTTATCTCAAGTCTTACCTTTGGCGGCAATTCATAGATATCTGTTTTAAATAAGTAATTTTGTAAATCAATTTCTTTGATTAACATCTTCGTATGGTACAAATTAGCCTGATATACATTAATATCTGTAGCATCATAGTTAAGTAATGTTTTAACATCAATAAACTGTTGAATCGAAGTCATTGGGCTATCCATAAAAAGTTTCTTTCCCTTAATATCCCGAGTAAAACCGCGGACCCGATAATCCATTGTAATGATATCAGAGTCAAAGCTGCTAATTAAAAAATCTAACGTTGACAACGGTGATATTTCTCCACAAGTAGCCACATCAATATCTACCCTAAATGTCGCAATACTTGTTTCTGGATGATATTCAGGATACGTATGAACAGTAATATGACTCTTATCTAAATGCCCTAAAATAACTCGATCATCAACTTCTTCCATTTTTCCTTGACGACTTTCTAACATCTCTTCTTCCGCTAATAACATTGTTACACTGGCGCCTTGGGGATCATAATCTTGTTTTGAAACATTTAATACATGGGCTCCGATCATATTAGCTACTTCATAAAGAATATCAGTCAATCGCTTTGAATTATACTGCTCATCAATGTAAGCAATATAATCTTTTTGTTCCCTCTGACCTTTAGCATAGCAAACATCGTAAATATTAAAACTTAATGATTTAGTTAGGTTATTAAAACCATATAATTTTAATTTCTCATTCATACCAGTTTCCCCTTCTCCATAAAAAAACTCAAGCAGGTACAATCCCACTTGAGTATCAATACGACATATTATTAGAACATCAAAAAATATCCTATATTATTAGCGTCAGAGTCTATATAGCAAGAATTACTTTTACTACTCTTATTGATTGTTTCACAAGTGTGATGTGCCTAAGCACACGGTTGTATAGTCACCAACTCAATGCTAAGGAATTTAGCATCAACTTATAAAATTCGAACTTTCGTTCTATCAATAAGGCAACAAAGTTGCCGGTCCGGCCTTTGACCTAGCTGTCCGTATGGCTTTAACTCCTAAGAGTGGTCAAAAGATTCCCGCAAAATAGATAACTCCTTTTGCAATATCTAAATTATAAATCATTAGTTTTTAAAAAGCAATCCTAATTTTATAAAATAAAATTTATTGTTTAATATACTAAATATTTTTGATAAAAATATAATTATAATAAATTTCTTTAAAAAGAATAATTAAATTAATAAAACTAGGATATTCAACATATTTATAAAAAAATCCAGGCTCCCACCTGAATCATTTTATAAACCTTTTGTATTATATTTTAAACAAAACAATATAAAATAAAATTGTTATAAGGACACTATAAAGTGTCCCAATCAGATAATATTCGGCAAAATCACTATCTTCTGCAATCTTATTATAACATGCAATCGACTTTGCTGTTAATACTAGTTCTTAGTATCCCCAATAATTACTGTATACATATTAATCACTTTCTTGATATTATTGTAACTTAATCAGTTTAATTTATCAATCAAATATAATTTATAATTAATTAAATACCGTTTATATTAAAAAGTCTAACCTAAGTCAGACTTTTATAATTATAATTCTTTAACATTTATTCTAGTAATTGCCTTTTTAAGTGCAATTTCAGCCCGCAATAAGTCAGTTTTTTCGGTTACTTCCTTAATTCTTTGTTCCGCCCGACGTTTAGCTTCTTTAGCACGGTTCAAATCAATTTCCTCTTTAGATTCAATTGAATTAGCAATTATTTTTGTTTCATCATCATTAACATATATAAATCCACCACCGATGGCAAATATATGACGTTGTTTATCAATGATATAACTCATCTCCGAGATTTCAATCCCGCTTGCTAAAGGCATATGATGAGCTAAGATTCCTACCTGTCCTGCTGTTGTGCGAAGATTTAACTGATTAACTTCCACTTCTTGGTAGATACCACTTGGTGTTACTATCTTAAGCTTAAATTTAGTCATTTGCTAATGTCTTCGCTTTTTCAATAGCTTCTTCAATTGTACCTACATTGTGGAATGCTTGCTCTGGTAAATCATCATGCTTACCTTCCAGGATTTCTTTAAATCCTTTGATTGTATCAGCAACACGGACATATTTACCATCCATACCAGTAAACTGACTAGCTACTGTAAATGGTTGTGATAAGTAGTTACGGACACGACGAGCCCGAGCTACTGTTAATTTATCTTCTTCACCTAACTCATCCATTCCTAAAATAGCAATAATATCTTGTAATTCTTGGAACCGTTGTAAGATTTGTTGAACCCCATGGGCTACCTCATAGTGTTCAGTCCCTACAACTAATGGATCAAGGGCTCTTGATGAAGAATTTAATGGATCTACGGCAGGATAAATTCCTAAAGCCGCAATTGAACGATCTAATACTACTTTAGCATCAAGATGAGCAAATGTTGTTGCTGGAGCAGGATCAGTTAAGTCATCAGCAGGTACATATACCGCTTGAACTGAAGTAATAGATCCTTTTTTAGTTGATGTAATCCGTTCTTGTAAAGCACCCATTTCGGTTGCTAAAGTTGGCTGATACCCAGCTTGTGATGGTACCCGTCCAAGTAAGGCAGATACTTCAGATCCAGCTTGAGTAAAACGGAAAATATTATCGATGAATAATAAGACATCCTGACCTTGTTCATCACGGAATTCTTCTGCCATAGTAAGACCCGTTAAAGCAACTCTTAAACGAGCTCCTGGGGGTTCATTCATCTGTCCAAATACTAGTGTTGTTTTAGATAAAACACCACTTTCCTTCATTTCATAATATAAATCATTACCTTCACGGCTACGTTCACCAACTCCAGCAAAAACTGATAAACCACCATGTTCTGTAGCAATGTTATTAATGAATTCTTGAATCAATACTGTTTTACCTACTCCGGCACCACCGAATAATCCAATCTTTCCACCTTTGATAAATGGGCAGATCAAATCAACTACTTTAATTCCCGTTTCAAGAATTTCAGTTTCTGTTCTTTGTTCGGCATATGTCGGTGCAGATCGGTGAATTGGCATTTTCTTAGTGCTATCACCTAATGCTTCTTTACCATCGATTGGTTGTCCTAAAACGTTGAACATTCTTCCTAGAGTTTCATTTCCGACAGGTACAGAAATTGGATTTCCCGTATTAAGAGCATCCATTCCTCGTTTTACCCCATCAGTTGGTCCCATTGCAACACAACGAACTACATCATCTCCGATATGTTGAGCGACTTCAACTACTAGAAGTTCATCACCATTTTGGATTTCAATCGCCGTATTTAATGCTGGTAAATTGTTATCACCATCAAATTGGATATCAATTACTGGCCCTTTGGCACTAATTATTTTACCAATATTTTGTGACATACGGCACCTCCTTATTGTGCATTAGCTCCTGCTACGATTTCACTAATTTCATTAGTAATCGCAGTTTGACGAGCTTGATTGTATTTTAATAATAATTGTTCTGTAAGTTCATCGGCATTATCATTAGCATTTTCCATTGATGTTCTTCGTGCGGCATTTTCACTTGTAGCTGATTCAATGATATAACCATAAATCACTGCTTGAAGATACATTGGAATCAAACTATCTAATACTTCCTCTGGACTTGGTTCAAATAATGTTGATTTCTTTGAGATTTCAATATGGTCAAAATCACTTGGATCAACAGGTAATAACGTAACAATTCTTGGTCTAAATGTTAAGTTATTAACAAACTCCGTATAAACAATCTTAATTTTACTAATTTCTTTTTCACGATACATTTTAGTTAATTCAGCAACTAACTTAGTTACATCTTTAAAATCAAAAGTTGTATTTAAATCATCAAACTTATGATCCGTTACCCCTTGATGATTTTTTAATAAATAACTAGTTGCCTTTGAACCAATACTATAAACATAATCACCTGGTTTGATTGCACCTTTAATTTCTTTAAAGATATTGGCATTATATCCACCACATAGTCCTAGACTTGAAGCAATAACAATAAATACTTCTTTTTCAATATCTTTATTTTCAACTAAATAGATACTATCATTATTACCCTTACAATTAGCTAAGATCTCCGCTACAGTTTGAGCAACATTAGTATAATAAGGTTTCGACTGTTCTAATTGATTTCTTGTTTTACGAAGTTTAGAAGTTGCGACTAATTCCATTGCTTTAGTAATTTTTTTAGTCGATTCAACTGATTTAATTCTCCGCTTAATTTCTTGCATTCCTCCAGGCATAGTTAACTACCCCTTTGTTTGAGTTTTTTCGAATTGTGTTACAAAAGCACTCATAACATCTTTCATGCGTTTTTCTAAATCAGCAGAAATTGCTTTTTGTTCATTGATTTCATCAATAATATCTCTTTGCGTCATATTGATATGTTCAACTAACTGATCCATAAAAGCAGACACCTGTTCCACTTCTAATGTCTTAGTAAATCCATATTTTAAAGCAAATAATGTAATTACTTGCGTTGATACAGTTCGTGGTGAATATTGTGCTTGTTTTAAAACCTCACGCACTTTTGCACCATGATCTAAAGTTGCTTTCGTAGCAGCATCTAAGTCTGAACCAAATTGAGCAAATGCTTGCATTTCAGCATACTGCGCTAATTCAAGTTTTAGTGAACCTGATACTTGCTTCATTGCTTTGATTTGTGCAGCTGAACCAACCCGACTTACCGAAAGTCCAGTATCAATTGCTGGTCTAAATCCAGCATTGAATAATTCTTGTTGTAAGAAAATTTGTCCATCTGTAATTGAAATTACGTTAGTTGGAATATATGCTGAGATATCACCTGCTTGTGTTTCAATAATTGGTAAGGCTGTGATTGAACCCCCACCATTCTCTTCATTTAAGCGGCATGCTCTTTCTAATAATCTCGAATGTAAATAGAAGACATCTCCAGGATAAGCTTCACGCCCTGGTGGTCTTTTTAATAATAATGATACCGTACGATAAGCAACGGCATGCTTAGATAGATCATCATAAACAATTAAAACATCTTTACCTTGATCTAACCATTCTTCAGCAATTGCACATCCTGCATACGGTGCAATATATTGCACTGGTGCAAGTTCACTAGCAGATGCTGACACAACTGTTGTATATTCCATTGCGCCACCTTTACGTAACTTTTCAACAATTTGGGCAACAGTTGAATTCTTTTGTCCAATTGCTACGTAAACACAATAAATATCTTGATCTTTTTGATTTAAAATAGTATCGATTGCAATCGCAGTCTTTCCTGTTTGACGATCTCCAATAATCAACTCACGTTGACCCCGACCGATTGGAATAATTGCATCAATCGAAGTAATTCCTGTTTGTAACGGTTGGTCAACTGACTTTCTTGTCATAACCCCGCTGGCAACTCTTTCAATTGGGCGAGTATGTGCTGTAATGATTTCTCCATTACCATCAATTGCTTGTCCTAAAGGATTTACAACTCGACCTAACATCTCATCCCCAACTGGTATTTCCATAATCTTTCCAGTACGTTTAACTTCGTCTCCTTCTTTAATCGTACTTTCAGATCCAAGTAGTACGGCTCCGACGCAATCTTCATCTAAGTTCATTACCATTCCATAAACATCATTAGGGAAGGCAAGTAATTCACCTAGCATGGCATTATCTAAACCATGAATTAAACTAACACCATCGCCAACAGTCATGACTGTTCCAACGTCTTTAAGTTCGATTACATCATCAAAGTGCTTAATTTGTTCTTTAATTAAAGCACTAATTTCATCTGGTCTAAGCCCCACTATTTTCACCTACTTTCTTAATAGTTCTTTTTTCAATAATGCAACTTTGTTTTTGATAGAGCCATCAAAAACACGATTATTTATTTCGACTTTAATTCCACCAATCAGTGATGGATCATTAACTACTCTTAAACGAATCGTTTTATTTTCCTTTTTACTTAAAGCATCTTCCACTTCTTTAACTTCTTGCACACTGATATCATAGTTAGTATATAAAATACCTTCTAAGATTCCAAAATGCTCATTCGTTAACGCTTTAAATGCTTCAATTATTTCCATAACGTAACGCATTCTTCTTTTTCTAACTAAAAGTTTTAGAAAATTAACGACATAATCATTAACCTGTCCTTTAAAACTCTTATCTAATAATGCACATTTAGCTTCATCTTCTATTAAAACATGACTAAAGAACGGAACAAAACTTGGATCACTTTCAAAAACAGTTCTAATTAAATCAATATCTTTAGAATATGCTTCAACTTGATTCATCTCTTTAGCTAAATCAAATAGTGATTCTGCATATCTTACTGCTACTGCATCCATTAGTTAACCACTTCTTCAACAAAGTCTTCAACCAAAGCTTTGTTAGTCTTTGTATCCATTTCTTTGTTCATAACTTTAGTCGCTACATCAATCGCAACCTCAACAATTTCTTGTTTCATCGCTGCTTTTGCCTGCGCTTTTTCAGCCTCAATCTCACGACGTGCTTGATCTAGTTTAGCTTTATATTCCTGATTAGCTTGTTCTTGAATCGTTGCCTTTGTTTTTAAAGCATCTTCTTTAGCTAAATTAACAATTTCACGATATTGAACTGCCGCTTGGCGTGCTTGTTCTTCACTTTCTTCCATCAGTGCTCTAGCTTTTTCATTCATATCTTTAGCTTCGTTTACAGTTCCTTCAATAAATTCTGCCCGTTTAGCAAAATAATTTTGAACGGGAACCCATAAATACTTTTTAAAGACAAGAAGTAAAACTCCTGTTGAAAGTAATTGAATAATAATTGTAGTTACATTAGGGAATAATTTCGATGCTATATCTGGCATACGTATTCCTCCTTAGCTAATATTAGTATACAAATAATAAAATTAATGAAATTAATAAACCATAGATAGCTGCAGTTTCAGTTAATGCAATCCCTAGAATCATTAACGTTCTAATTTTACCTTCCATTTCAGGATTTCTACCTAAAGCTTCTACCGCCTTACTCGCACAAATTCCTTCTCCGATACCTGTTCCTAAACCAGCACATACTGCAATACCTGCACCAATTGCAATTAAACCTACATCTGTCATAATTTAAATTTCCTCCAATATTTTCTATATATTTTTTTGTAATTTATATCTAACTAGGATACCTAGATTAGAGCTTACTCGTCGTCTTCGTTTTCCATCATAATTAAGATTGATGATAAAGTTACGAAAACTAATGTTTGGATACACCCTGCAAAAATATCAAAATAACAATGGAATACAGGGGCAATAATTGGACCTAAAAAGTTAAAGTTGATTACATGGAATGAAATCCATGCTGTAAATTGATAAATCAACGTCATTAAAATAGATCCACTCAAAATATTTCCAAATAAACGCATTGAAATTGAAATTAATGGTGATAAGACACTTAAAATATTAGTTGGGGGCCACACAGTATCCCACACATATTTAAAAAATCCCTTTTTCTTCAACGCATTATATTGAATCAATATAAAAGTAATAAATGTCATCGCAAAGGTAATAGAGTAGTTTGAGGTTGGTGATTCAAACCCAATCAAACTTGATAAGTTACTGACCAATATGTAACAAAATACCATTGCAAAATATGGATAATAGTTCTTGGCAAATTTCTTAGGCATGATTGATTTCATATAATCATCAATAGCTTTAACTCCCGTTTCAACAACCAATACAATTCCTTTTGGTTTGACAGTTGGATCCGCCAATGCTACTTTTTTTCCAGCATAGACAAAGAACACGCCTAAACAAACCATAATGACTAGTGAATAAATTAATTCTACTTGAATTGTCACTCATTTCACCTCCTTAAAATATTTAGCGTTTTATATATCCTAAAATATTGATCGTAATCTTGGTCACAAAATATCCAAAGAAAACACTGATCAAATTAAAGATATCATCAAATTTGATTGCTAGCATGAAACCTGCAATATACAATAACATCTTAGCTATAAACATCATTACAACAAATCGAATCGCCTGACCCATTTTTAAGATCACATCACTCATTACAATGATAATATAGAATGATAAAACGCTGACCGCATATCCTAAGATAAATCCTAGTGGAAAACTAATTTGTTTTAGGACAAATCCTACGATAGAAAAGATAATTAATCCGCCAATAAATACTTTTACGGATTGTTTTAAAACATCTTTTTCGTTCATTCTTTACCTGCTCCTAAAAGTATTTTAATAACGTAGCCAAAGGCTAAAAACAATAAAATTAGTAGAATCGTGGGATGGGTATTAAAATACTTATCTAAGCGCAGCCCAACAATTACAGCTAATAGAAATGCTCCAATTACCTGAAAACCCAATTGTAGGCAAAAGAATAAATCTTTTAACATTTTCTTCTTATCTTGATCCATAATCCCTCTTGTATTCTACTATAGTCTTTTGGTTATGTAAACTTCTTATAAAAATTTGTAATAATTATTTAACACTATGATAATTTATTTATAGAACAAGTATTTCAGTACTAAACACTATAATTAATTTCATAATTAGACGTTTTAACCACTTTTGAAGTATCTCAAATATTAATCAGTACCAAATAAACGATCACCGGCATCACCTAAACCAGGCACAATATAGCCTTTTTCATTAAGTTTTTCATCAAGCGTCGCTAAAATCAATTCAACATCAGGATGATCTTCTTCAATTACTTTAACACCTTCAGGGGCACCTACTAAACAGACTAAACGAATATCTTTAGCACCACGGGCTTTAATATTTGTAATCGCTGCACTAGCACTACCACCAGTTGCTAACATCGGATCAACAATGATTACGATAGAATCTTCTAAACCACTAGGAAATTTAGCATAATACTCTTCGGGAATTAAAGTTTCCTCGTTCCGAGCCATTCCTATATGACCAATCTTAGCAGTCGGTATAATTCTTCTAAAACCATCGACTAAACCAATCCCCGCTCTTAAGATTGGAACAAGAATAATTTGTTTTTTCAATTCTTTTCCAATCATTGGACAAATTGGTGTGACGATTTCCTTATCAACTAATGGTAATTCTTTAGTTACCTCATAAGCCATTAACATTGCAATTTCGTCTAGGTTATCTTTAAATACGATTGTTTTCGTATCTTTATCACGCATAATTGTTAATTTATGATCAATTAATGCATGATTGAGGATGGTCGTTGCCATATAAATTCACTCCTTAAATGTATTTTATATCATGATACATTTCTACTTTATCAGTTAATGCTCTAACTCTCTTTAAGCATTCTTCTTTGATTTCATCAGTTTCTTCATTTTTTAAGCGATAAGCAATAATCTTACCTACTTCTCTAAAATCTTCTTCTGTAAATCCTTTAGTAGTCATTGCAGGGGTCCCAACCCGAATACCACTTGCTTTAAATGGTTTTTCTGTATCAAATGGGATAGCATTTTTATTTGCAGTAATATTAATTTCATCTAATAAACGTTCTGCTTTTTTACCTGAAATACCGCAACTTGCTTTTACATCAATTAAAATCAGATGATTATCAGTTCCGTCAGCAACTAATCTGAATCCCTCTTCTTTTAATGCTGTTTCTAATGCTTTAGCATTTTTAATTACTTGAGCTGCATATTCTTTAAATTCTGGTTGCATTGCTTCATAAAAACAAGCGGCTTTAGCAGCAATAATATGCATCAATGGACCACCTTGCATTCCTGGGAACACCGCACGATCAATATCAGCTGCATATTTTTCTTTACACATAATTACCCCACCACGAGGTCCACGTAAAGTTTTGTGAGTCGTTGTTGTTACAATATCAGCATGAGGAAATGGTGATGGATGCAGTCCCGCTGCCACTAACCCTGCGATATGTGCCATATCAACCATAAACATCGCCCCAACTTCATGCGCGCATTTTGCCATGTATTCAAAATCAATCGTTCTAGAATATGCACTAGCACCAGCTACTACTAATTTTGGTTTGACCTCTTGGCATTTTTTCTTAAAATCTTCATAATCAATAGTTTCAGTTTCTTTAGTTACCCCGTAACTGTGGAATTCATAATTGATTCCTGAATAATTTAATGGATGTCCATGTGTTAAATGTCCACCATCAGCAAGAGACATTCCTAATACCTTATCACCATGATTTAATAACGCCATATATACCGCTGTGTTTGCTTGCGCTCCACTATGAGGCTGAACATTAGCATACTCAGCACCATAAATCTTACATAGTCTTTCTTTAGCTAGTGTTTCCACTTCATCAACAAATTTACATCCACCATAATATCTTTTTCCTGGATAACCTTCTGCATATTTATTAGTTAATACAGTTCCTGCCAATTCTAAGATTTCTGGTGAAACAAAGTTTTCAGAAGCAATTAACTCAATATTGTTTCTTTGACGATTTAATTCTCTCTCTACACTTTCAAATACTGCGATGTCTTTCATTTTACTCTTCCCCCTCGTAAGCCATCATTTTTGCAATCCGCTGGTCATGTCGACCACCTTCATATTTGCCTTCTAACCAGGCTGTTAAAATTTCTAAAGCTAAACCTTCACCAATAACTCGTTGCCCCATAGCAATCATGTTAGTATCATTATGTGCTCGAGTTGCTTTGGCGCTAAATACATCGTGGCATAACGCACAGCGAATTCCTTTCACTTTATTAGCAGTAATACTTACACCGATACCAGTTCCACATACGACAACCCCTCTATCGCACGATCCACTAGCAACCGCTTTAGCTGCTTTTCCTGCATAATCAGGATAATCACAACTATCTTCGCTGTATGTTCCGAAATCTTCTACTATGTAACCATTAGCTTCTAAATAATCTTTTAAAACATTTTTTAGTCTTAAGCCACCATGGTCACAAGCCATTGCAATTTTCATTCAATTACCTCCGCTATTTGTTCCTTAGAAATATCACCTAATCTTAATATTTCCACTTTACCCTTACTTAAGTCAACAATTGTACTTGCCTTCTTACTGATGCTTTCACCTTTAACAATTAAAGGAATCTTTCCATGAAATACTTTCATTACTGCTTTGTCGTCAACAAGACTATTTTCTCCAGAAAGATTGGCGCTAGTTACTAACATTGGTCCTGTTTTATCTAATAATGATAAAACAAATGGATCATCTGGTATCCTGATTCCAATAGTATCTAGTGAAGCCGTAAAATAATCATCAATATGTGGGCGTTTCTTTAAAATGATAGTGATCATTCCCGGCATAAAAGCCGCAATAAGTTTTTTTGCAGTTTCATCAACATAAGCATATTTTTCAATATCCTCTGCCTTACTAATCATCATAGAAATTGCTTTTCCTTTATCGCGGTGCTTTAATTCATATAGTGCATCCAATGCCTGATGTGAGCCAAACTTAACTCCTAACCCAAAAACAGTCTCAGTTGGAAAAGCCACAACTCGACTATCGCTAACTAACTTAGCGACTTCTTCAATGGCATTTTTTTCGACTGAAACTGTATTCATGGAATCACCTCATTTGCCCCATTATACAATAAATAATTGAAAATTTGTAGATATTTCGTAGATATTTTCACGACAAAAAAAGTTTTTTAAAAAAAACATCTTTACATTATCTTAACATTGTTAATTTCCTTCATTTTTATAGTTTGATAAGACAATTTCTTACAAAAAAACAATTAGATTTAATCTAACTGCCATTTACATTTTTTCATATCAACATTGCCATTATCTTTAAAACATACATCTTCTTCTAAAAGTAAATCACGTTGTTCGTACCATTCAGGTACAAGTCTTCCTGCGCTATTTACAACTCGATGACATGGATAATCTCCATACATAGAAGCATGACTTAAAATTTTTCCCACTAATCGCGCATTCTTGGGTCGTCCTGCCAACGATGCTATTTGTTTATAGCTGGCAACTTTCCCCCAAGGTATTTCAGACACGATTGCTAATACTTGAAAAATTAAATCCTCATCCATATAATCACCTCCTATATTTTTATTTTATCTAATTATCGAAAAAATGCAAAAAAATTTATTTTTTTGTATTTTATTATACTTTTTTGTATAATTATTTTATTAGCTTGGGAAAGGAGATTTATGAAACAGTTTAAAAAATCTTTATTAATAATCGGATTATGCTTTTTAATGATTGGCTGCACTAATGATGCCATGGGTAAAGTAACTAAAAAGCTTCAAGATGCTGGATATGATATTTCTTATTTAACCGATGATTTCACAGCTGTAAATATTACTAAGACAGAAAAGGATAAAGACCGCATTCAATTTTGTGCTTATTTAGAAAAGAAGGTTGTTACTTCTATTTCATATATTGTCTTACCTGCCGATAATAGTAATATCGATAAAACGATTATTGGTTTTATCTATGTCGACAAAAATGATGATAATATTATTAGTGAAAGTGCCCAAAAGGAAGCTAAAAAAATATTAAAAAAATTAGATTTATCTATAGATGATCTAGTAAACTATGCCCTTCAAGTCCATGAAGATAAAGGAAAATCTTTAAATTCATAGTCTGAAAGACACTTTTTAAGTGTCTTTTATTATTTTTAAAATATAAAACGATCTCACTTTCATGAGATCATGTTACACTATGGATGACATCTACTGCAAGGGCGATATCCTGTATTTATTGCAGTAGATTTTGAGATAGCTATTTTACTACGTGATAAATAGCCACAACCACTTGAATGATAGCAGTCTCCTGTCTTAGTAATATAAACAGTTGTAGAAATATTATCATCTGCCACAGGAGTTCGAATAGAGGATGTTTCTACCGGTTTTCCTTTTACAGTCACATTACATGTAACTGATTTATTTTTAATTGCTGCTGTTATTTTTACCGTTCCTGATTTTAATGCTTTAATATTTCCACTTTGATCAACTGTCGCAATCGTTTCATCACTAGATGTATAAACTACCGGTTGAGTACTATTTGTTTTTATATTTATAGTATTATTTTGATTTTCTTCTAGATTTAATGTAGTAGTTGAAAGCTCTAATTCTAATGCCTTAATACTTACTGGCATGATCAAGGTAGATGTATTTCCGTATTTATCACTTGCCTTAATACTAGCATTATAATTTCCAGCTGCTAAATAACTTACACCACTATCATCAATTTCAAGCTCATATTTTGATAGTTCTTTTATTTCTAAATAATCACGATAATCTATTTCATCATTTTCAATAATATCAATTTCTTTTGTTTGGATTAATTGCGGTGCTGTCGTATCTTTGATATTAAGCGTTAATTTCTTTTTACTATTACCATATTTATAAGTGATAGTATATTTACCTACTGCTGGATTATCTTCATCAAAACCATCACAGCTATATGAAATATCTTCTTCATCAAATTTATTCTTATCAACATAATCTAAATAATTAAAATTTTCTCCATATTCTAGATTAACAGTATTCTGTTTAAGTATTAATTTCGGTTGCTCTTTCCCCAATGCACCAATAATACCTAATAAAATAATAATTATGATCGTTACCTTGATCTTATGAGCTAAAATATAGTCTTTTATTTTCTTCATTTTATCTTTACTCTCCCATAAATTCACATAATCATTATACTATTACTTATGAAAATTCACGATATTTTTGTCGTAAAGATACGGTTTATTACGTAAAACAAGATAAAAAGATAGGATATTAATGAAACGAACCTATCTTTCTTATCTTAATTATTTTTATACTGTTTTATATAATTTTGATACCAGGCAAAACTATCTTTCTTATATCTTTGATAACTTCCTTTACCCTCATTATCACCATCAACATAAATTACACCATAACGTTTTTCCATTTCACAACTGCCTGCTGAGACTATATCAATGATTCCCCACATAATATAGCCAATGACATCAACACCATCTCTGATGGCTTCATCAATTTGTTGGAAATGCTGGTTTAGATAATCTATTCTATATTGATCATGAATAGAGCCATCTTCTTCAAACTTATCATGAGCCCCAAAACCATTTTCAGAAATAAATACGGGCTTGCGGGTGCGATCATACATTTTATTTAACATGATTCGTAATCCAATTGGATCAATTTGCCAACCCCAGTCACTTGCTTTCAAATAAGGATTTTTAGTTGAAACAACTAAGTTACCTGCTGTTTGCTCACTGCTCTCTTCAACCGTTGCGACGGCACTAGAATAATATGAAAAGCTTACAAAATCACAGGTATTATCTCTTAGCAGCTTACGTTCTTCCTCAGTTATTATGATATTAATCTTATTTTCTTGAAAAAAACGATTCATATAACTAGGATAATAGCCATTAGCCAAAACATCTACTGCGAACCATTGATGAATTTGTTCATCTCTCACTGCTTTAAGATTGTCTTCTGGGCGCGGTGTTAACGGATAGTAACAAAAACAAGCTACCATACAGCCAGATTGACTTTGAGAACTTATTTTATGCCCTAATTCAATAACCTTAGCACTAGCAACGAATTGATGATGCAATGATTGAAATACTAGACTTTGATCGTATGGTCGATCTTTCTCTTTTACTAAACCAACTCCATTATATGGACTAAAATAACCAGCATTTATTTCATTGAATGGTAAATAATAATCAATATATTCTCCCCAATGTTCAAATACAGTTTTAGCGAATCTTAAGTAAAAATCGACTAATATATTGTTTGTCCAACCACCATAGGTTTCAACTAAATACAATGGTACAGCATAATGATTCATGGTTAGAAAAATCTTCATTCCTGCTTGATGAACCTTTTTAAAAATATGGTCATAAAAACGTATTCCTTCTTCATTTGGCATTTCTTCATCACCATGTGGATACAATCTTGCCCAGCTGATAGAAAAGCGATAAATATCAATTCCTAATTCTTTCAATAACTGAATATCTTCATCAATGTGATGATAGCCATCTGATCCTTGGCGGAATGGATAATTACCAACTTCTTTACATGATTTTGCTTCATCAATTATATCTTGGGTCAATAACCTTGTTGAAGTTGTAGCATTAGACGTTCTTTTTAAATAAGGTCGACAGTCCTGAGTATCTAAACCTTTACCACCCAAATTATAGCCACCTTCATATTGACTACTTGCAGTAGCTCCACCCCATAGTATTTTTCTTTTTTTATTCATTTGTCCTCCTCCTTCTAAAAATAGAGGTGATAAAAATCACCTTTATTTTTTACCTAACAAGTATGCTCCATATTCTGGACTGTATAAAGGGGCAACAAGCTGACATGATAGTGGCTGGAGATAATTATTCAATGGCTTTAATACATAATCTTCTCCATATTCAAAAACTCCACCAATATACGATACTTTAAAGGGAGAAGTAAAGTTTTTGGCCAATGTTTTAATTAGAACAGCAATTTCATAAGCTGCCTCTTTATATATTTGTAAAGCATATTTATCATTATCTTTAGCTGCTATACCGTTTAGTTTTGCTAATGAAGCAATTGATGTTCGATCATGATTAAGCTTATTAATAAAAGTAATAATATCGTAATCATTTTCTAGTTTACATTTTTCTTTAATTAAATAGTATAACTGTGTCTTTTCTAGTCGACCATCAACTTGTTGGCAATAGAGGGCTAACATGCGCTTGGCAATCCAATAAGCACTTCCTTCATCACCTAGCTGGTAGCCCCATCCTCCACATCTAGTAATATGGTTATTTTTAGATGATAATGCGATTGAACCTGTTCCAGCTACAACTACAATCCCATCACCACCACCTAAAGCTCCAGTAATAGCAATCCTAACATCACTGTATAAGGAGAATTCTCGATTTCCAAATGCTTCCTTACAAATAGTCGCAATTTTATTTCTAACTTCTTTTTGTTCTCCATATCCGGCCAGCCCTGCAATCACTTTTGCTTGAAAATTTGCATCTAATTCCATCACACCATCTTTTAAAATTTGAATACATATTTCTCTTGGTTGTGTTAAAACATGTACTGATGGCTTTATTATTTCTTTTAATTTTCTTCCTGCATCATCAAAGAGTGCCATCTTTGTTTTAGTTCCACCACCATCAATACCGATATACAACATAAATAACTCCCTATTTTCTATGCACTTACTGCTTCTTTAGATTTTTCCTCTGCTAATAATTCATTATCGTACATTTTAAAGAACGGATAATAAATAATCACTGATATAATAATTAAGATAATATTTAATACCGCAGCTCGCCAGTCACCACCGCAAGCCAAGTATGCACCAATTGGTCCTGGTAATGTCCATGGAGCTATTGTAACAGCACAATTGACTAAATGCATAGAAGTTGCAATCCAGGCAATAGTTGCACAAATTAGCGGAATAATAATAAATGGAGTTAGTAGCATTGGGTTTAAAACGATTGGAGCCCCAAAAATCATCGGCTCATTGATATTAAATATTGACGGTAAAATCGTTGTTCTTCCTAATGTTTTACCATATTTAGATTTTGCTTTTACACAGAATAGTATTGCTAATCCCAATGTTGCTCCTGAACCACCGATATGAACAAACCATTGTAAGAATGGTTCTACACCAATATGAGTAGCCGCTTTACCAGCTGCAATTGCAGCTGTATTTTGATCTAATAAAATTAACCAGATTGGTCTTGCTAGCGAAGAAACAATCGAATCTCCATGAATACCAAATGACCAGAAAAACATAATTAAAAATATGATTAGTAATGTTGATGGTAAGGTATCTGTTGCATTTATCAATGGCTTGATTAAGTTACCAACGATAGTATGCACATTGATACCTAACCACATTGTAATTGTAGAAACTCCTAAAATAATAATAACCGTAGGAGTTAACGATTCAAAAGATCTTGCTACTGCAGGGGGTACTGCCGCCGGCATTGAGATTTTCAAACCTTTAACTTGTGTAAAACGATAAATTTCTACCCCGATAAAAGCCGAGATAATTCCAATAAACATTCCCGCCGAACCAAGATTTTCTGCTGGAATAACATAGCCTGAAGGCAAACCTTGTAAAAAAGCATTTAATTCGGCATTTTTACTAGCTAATGCACTAATTGACTCTGTAATATCTGGCATCGAAACTGGTACAATTGTCAATAAAAAAGTTAATTCAGCTAAAATCGCACCACTCAAGCCATCCAAATTATATGATTTAGCAAGTGAATAACCTATTCCAAACACTGCATATAGCGTCATGATATACATTGACATTCTATATGGCAATAAAATTGCTACTGCGTTATTTTTAATAAATTGGGTAATGCCCCAATCTGCGGGCATTTGATTATATGAAAATGCTACAACCATTAATAATGAACTAACAATAATTAATGGCAAGGTTGCTATAATTCCATCACGGATAGCCCGTAAATGTCTTTGATTAGAAAGTTTTTCAAGTGGTCCTGCTAGTTTTCCTTCTATCAAATTAGATATTTTTGTAAACATCTTATTTTCCTCCTATTTAATCATGAATATAACCATAAAAGCAATCAAACTAAATATAGTTCCAACAATCCAAAAGTTTTTGCATACTCCTTTTTTTCGCTCAATAAAAAATTGTGAATAAGCTACGCTAAAGCCACAAACAATACCAGAAATTAAAGCATTAGGAATACGAAAATCTATTTTTAAATAATTTAATATGTTTATACAAATCAATAATGACAACATAGTCGTCATTAGAATGAATAAAGCACTTTTAAATCCAAACATTGGGATATCATAATCTGTTTTGCCAAATATATTTTTATATTCTTTTTTGGTATTGTTTTTGACTACATACTTATTCATATACTTATTCTCCTTTAGTTATCGTTCTTATAGTTTGACTAATATTTTCATCACTATCTTTCAATGCTTTTAGGCATTCTTCTTTACTCATATTAGTTAGACCCTTTAAAATTGCTATTTTTACATTGTTATCTGCTTCAATTAATAATTCTTTTGCAGTTCCCTCATCAACACTAATAGCTTGCTGAACAATATTTATAGCTCGAATTCTTAGTTTTTCATTTGTTGGCTGTACATCAACCATCAAATTTTTATAAACTTTTCCTTTTTTTATCATTACAGATGTTGATAACATATTAAGGATTAGTTTTTGTGCTGTACCAGCCTTCATTCTCGTCGACCCTGTAATAACTTCAGGGCCAACAACTGCTTCGATTGGGAAATGGGCATGTTGAGATATTGCTCCGTTTTTAACACAACATATTGATATTGTTGAACATCCTAGTTTGCGCGCATACGCTAGAGCGCCAACAACATATGGTGTTCTTCCCGAAGCAGCTATTCCACAAACAACATCCAATGGACTAAGTTCTATTTTTTTTAAATCATCAACTGCTATTTCTTTAGAATCTTCAGCACCTTCAATTGCGGTTGTAAATGCTTCCTTACCACCAGCGATTAGACCTTGGACAAGAGTAGGATCAACTCCATATGTTGGCGGGCATTCCGATGCATCTAGCACCCCTAAACGTCCTGATGTTCCGGCACCCATATAAATCAATCTACCACCCATACACATTTTTTCATAGATACAGTCAACAGCTTTTGCAATTTGTGGTATGACGTCCTTTACCGCAATTGCTACTTTTTGATCTTCTTGATTAATAACCGTTAAAATTTCCTCTGTTGTCATTTCATCAATGTGCAAAGAATTGCTGTTAATTTGTTCTGTATCTAATTGACTTAATTTCATCCATTCCACTCCCTCCATATTTATTATATATCTATTGAAATATTATTTCAATATAAATGTTAAATTATTTAAAATATTATTTCACTATAAACAAAAAAAGAAAAGCCTATATTTTAGAAACAATTCTTTTTGTTTCAATAAGCTTATCTTTATTTCCTGTTAGATCATTTTTAAATACACCATAATATAATAAATCTGTCATTACTAGTGATGAGATTCTTGATGAAATAGCTCCCATTCTTATTTCCTTTTCTTCATTAGGAACTTGTAAAATAATATCACTTAATTTCGAAAGTGGATTAGGCTTAAATTGAGTAATTGATATAATTGGTACATTTTTGTTTTTTATCATTTTAGCAATTTCAACAAGTCCCTTTGTAGTACCCGAATAACTAATAAATAATGCTGCATCCTCTTTATTCATACTTTCACTAAATGTTAGTTGAACATGTAAGTCTTTATTATAGATTACCTTTTTTCCAATTCTTGTTAACTTTTGTTCCACATCTTGTGCGACAATCGCCGAGCCACCGACACCAAATAAATATATTGTATTAGCAGCAATCAATTTTTTGATTGCATTGTCTAATTGATTAGTATCGATCAACTGGTATGTCTTTAAAACAGTATTCATATTTAAACGACAACATTTATCAGCTAAAGTTACGATATCGTCATTTTCATCAATAATAAAATCTATTTTTTCTTCAGGAGCACGTTTAGACTGCGCTAAACTCATTTTCAATTCACTAAAACCGTTATAACCTAATTTTTTTGAAAATCTAATAATTGCAGCAGCAGAGGTACCCGTTTTCTCCCCCAGAGATTGCGCTGAACACTTTAAAACATCAGCAGCATTTTCCAAAATATACTTAGCAATAACCTTTTCAGTTGATGTATAGCTGCTTTGTGCCTCTTTTATTTTAGCATAACTATTCATAATAATCTTAGCCCCTTTCTAATTAATTATATCAATCCACTAGTAAAATTACTAGATTTTTCAAAGTATTCATAACTTAGTTTTAATTTATTCTATTTTACTATATTCAAATAAAAACCATCTATTTAACAAAATAGATGGCTAATTGTAATATTTTGATTAAATAACTTAGACACATAAAGGTTATTTAATTAATTGTAAGATTTCTGTCTTAGTGGAGAATTGGTTTAAAAATTCATCATACCAATTTTTTATATTCTTCATTTCAGCATATTGTTCAAGTGTCGGCTCGCCTTTTAAGAATGTATTATCAGAATACTGATAAATAAATTGTGTTGCCCCATTTATTGAGTAACCACAAGTTCCTTGTTCTGGAAGATACATATATCCAGTTTTTGCTTCAAGATCGAAAGTAGCATCAATTACCATACATTTTTTATTAGAAATGACAATCTTATAAGCTTCGGTTGAACTTATTATCTGTCTTCCCTTATTATCCTTTTCATAATTATAGCCATTTTCTTTAATTTTCGTGAGGACTGTATCAGCATCTTTTTGTATATTTTTTATCAAATCAGTTCGAGTATTTTGGTTAAATTGAATTATTGTCCATTTAGCTAATAACTCAGAAGTTAATCCCAATTTTTCAAATTTTTTTTGATATGCTTCATAAGCTTCTTTTCTTCCCTTATCATTATAAGTTTTAATATCTTCTTCATCTACAACAAATTCTCCATTTACTGGTCGTAGATATATCCATTGACTCCCTATATCTTTATCTGGATTTATTTTAATACGATCAATATTAGCAAGCGTTAATGTATTAGTTACATAGTAGAACTTTGGATCATCTCCAACATTAAATGCCACACTAAACTCCATTCCAGCAAAACTAAATTTCCAAAACAAACCTGAATTGTCAAAGCCTTCATCATTTAAATCATTATCTTCGGCAATCTTAGCAACATCATCAGTAGTTTCTGCTTTAGCTGCTTTCTTTTCACCACAAGCTGTTAAACCCAAGCAGATCATTGATACCATTAAAATTTTTATAAGTTTTTTCATATTTTTTTCCCTTTCCCTGCTTAACTTATGAATTTATTTTAATCTTATTACTATCACTTCCAATCGATAAAATTTTACTGCTACTAATCACATAATAATTATGTGCATGCTTTATTTAGTAAAACAAACAATGTTATAATATTTGTTCAATCAATTTGGAAAATATAATTATTTAAAGCAAAAAAGAGACTTACTATTTATTTCAGTTCTTATCCGGTTTAGGGTAAGAACCTTTATTTCTAGTTAAGTCTCTTATATAAGAATTAATTTGTTGGATATGTTATTGCAACTCTAGTTAAAATACCTTTTATATTTTCTGTAACAAACTCATATTTATATCCTTGGTCATCTGTATAGTGAAGATGTCCATCAGTATTTTGTCCCGGATTCCCAAGCATTTTAAAGATATTTTTATGACTTGTTGTTTTTCCATTCATTGGTAACTCGCCATTTTGCGTTACAAAAACAATAGTTTTAATACTATGATGATTTTCCTCTTCAGTGATTGTATCATAATCTAAAGTAATTTGCGTTACTTTACAGTCCGAAACTGATTGCTTTTTATCTGTATCATTTTCATAACGAATTCCAAACCATTGCCAATCAGAATCATCTAAATAAACTTTTAAGTAAGCTACCATAGATGAAATACCACCAGCATCTACCTTAGGCGCCTCATCAACTGATTTACCAGTATCACCCAATTCTACTTTAGTTCCAATTTTTTCTAAATATTTAACATACTCGCCGACTGTTTCAGGCAAACATATCTTTTCATCATTAATAGTAAAGTACTTAATTAATCCATTTGATTCCGTAAAAGGTCTCTCTTGTTTCGTGTTATCAGAAGTATTATTATCATTTGGTTTGTCTGAATCAGAATCCTTAGAGCTACATGCTGTTACAGCAAACATCATTGTTAGTGCTAAACCAACCGTTAATAATTTTTTTAGCATAGACTTTCTCCTTTTTTATTTATACATATACAAATTTTATTATAAATACTTTTTTCGATTTAATCTACTATTTTTTAAATTTAAATCTTATATTTTCTTAACTATTGCTATTTTCTGCTTTCACATAAAACTTATTAATTAGATTTGATATAAACTTAGGCCAGAATTTTTGAAACATTACTAGATCTTCCTTTGTTCTAATTCGATCATTAATGATTTCTGTAGTCGTAGATTCTTCATGAACACGATGTCCCATTAACGGATTATTCACAAAAGTAAATTTACCATCTTTTAATGACAGCTTTTCCCATGCAAACCAATCAACATCACAAACAAAGTCACATTTAAAAATATCTTTGGATTTAATATTATCAATAACAAAAGTTACTGCTGGACAGCATATTGAATTACCGAAACGCAATGATAATCGTTTACCGAACTTTGTGGATGATACCCTTTTACTCCTCATCGGCAATAAAAGAATTCGTTTTATTTTCAAATTAATATTACTATATACGTTCCCTTTATCCCTAATTTCATAGTAATCACTAAATACAATTAACGAATTAGGATTTTTAAGGTATGCTTTTACTATGCAATCAGAATATTCGTAATCATAAATATCATCCTGATGAGCAACAGTAGTCAGTTCTGTTTCGCCACATGAAACAGCAAAATCAAAATCATAGCCTATTCCTTTTCCAGGATTGGGATTAACTTTAATAGCTAATGAATATTTATCTGCAATATTTTCAATATATTGATTAGGGGTAGAAGTTGCTATAACAACTTTACTAGGATATTTTTGATTCAAAACAGATTTAATACATTCTTCTAAATATGATGATTCTTTATAAGCTAAAACCACAAAAGTGTGCATAAATTACCTCCTAAAGGGTATTGATAAAATCTGTTATTTCATCAATAATTCCCTGCTTATCTGCTACATATTCTTTCGGTTCGAAATTATAAGCATTATTAACAGTTTCGTCAAGCTTACTTAAATCAGTACATGGTATAATATACCCCTGCTTATCAAACCTCTCCATAATTTGTACTTGATGATCATTATTTTGTTCCTTATATTGTCCAAGACGAGGTACAACAATAACTCTTTTTTTTAGCTTAAGTGCAGATACTATCGCCCCTACTCCAGCATGGGTAATAATTAAATCCGCAATTTCAATTTGATGATTTAATTCATCTTCAGTATAGTACTCTTGACCATTAATTCCTGAATAATCACCTTTTGTATATCCCAGCTGAACATACACTTCATTCTCATTAACAAAGTTAGAGTTAAGAATTGCATTTAAGAGACGATCAAATCTTTTATCTTGAGTTCCAAACATGACAAATATTCTCATTATTTTAGACCTCCTCGATATTTAGCTTTTGGATATAATTCCAACATTTCTTCCCATTGAACCAAAAATAAATCTGCAATTGGATAAACAAGCTTTCCAGATAAAGTTTTAGTAGTGATATTCGCAAACGTTTCGATAAAAATTACTTTTTTGCCAAATAATTTCGCAATGTAACAGATTGGTACAGTCGTATGCGCCCCTGTTGCAATAATAACATCTGGTTTAACTTTTAAATAAGCCTTAAAACTTTTAAAAATATTTATGGGGAAATTACACAAAAACTTAAATAAATGCTCCTTAGTTCCTGCTGGCATATACCAAGAACGAGATTTATTAGTTTTTTTGTACTCCTTCATCATCTCATGATCTTCCGTAATCAAAAATGAGTTGTACCGCTCCATCAGTTCACTTAATTCACACAACTCACTAAAATGCCCACCAGCAGAGGATGTAAAAATTACTCTAGTTTTTAAATCGTGAATATTGAAATTATTAAATTCTTTTAACCACTGCTTTTTTACATTTTGATAAGAAAAACGTTTAGCTTTTCTTATAGCATTATTTTGCAATGTTTTAGTTGTTTTGTTTAAAAGTTCAACTATTTTATTTGCCATCTCATCAAGATTACGATCTCTAATAATAAAACCATCTTTCCCATCTTCAATAATATCTAAAGAACCTTTCGCACTATCGAAAGACACACATGGAATACCATAACTCATTGCCTCCAATAAGACTAGACCAAAACTTTCATAATGTGATGTTGTAACAAACACACTTGTATTATTCATAATCTCATTTTTAGCTTCACCTACTGTATTTCCATGAAAAATTACTGAATTACTAATAGCTAATTGATCAGCCAATATACTTAATGAAGCTCTTTCTTCACCATCCCCCAAAATATTCAATTTAGCATCAGGATTTTGCTCCAATACCTTTTTAAATACCCTCAACATATCATCATAGGCTTTTTCTTTGGATAGTCGTCCCATTACTGTAATCTGATTTGTATTTAAAGAAACACGATTTCTTGGGATCTCATCGATACACAATGGTAAATAAATACACTGAGGTCCTGTTAAGTATTCTTTATAAAATTCATAGATTGATTTTGAGGCTGGAATAAATAAGTCAAACTTTTTAACAGCACGATATACTTTTTTAGGATATTTTGGATCACGATCTGGATGACAATGCTCCCATGCAATTAATAATTTGTTTTTCTGATGTTTTGAAAATGCTTTATCAAAAGCGAGGGTACTTGAAATAATTATATCAGCATCATTTACTTTCGCACATTGCCTAATTAAGCTCCGTTTCTTTAAAATTATTCTGAAAGCTTTGTACCCTTCCTTGATTATTTTAATAAATCGCTTATTTTTTAGAGCATACTTAAATTCTTCTTTATTTGGTTTTAAGTCTGTTGATAAATAGCTAACATTAACACGTTCATCAATATAAAAAGATGGCTCACACAATTTATATACACTTATAATTTCAACATCATAATTATCCACTAACATATTAGCAAGTGAGCAAATTGCCTTTTCAATTCCTCCAATCTGTAAATGTAATGATAATATAGATATTTTTTGTTTTGGACCATTATGTTGACTAATAATATCTTTTTTTGTCCTTAGCCGAGCAAAGCTACAAGCCCAATTAGCGGTTCTTTGCAACCTCTTTAGCTTATGAACAGAATGTTTAAAACATGTTTTATGGTAATACATTTGAGAATCTTTTAAAACTCTTAGCTTACGATAATGATTAATATTTTTATCAATTGTTATTGAATGATTATGAATCACCTTAACATTATTTAAAACACAAGCATGCAATCCAGCATTCTTAGCTTTTGCACATAAAATATCTTCTTCATAGAAAAGAAACGTTCCTTCGTCTAAGAAACCTATTCTATCTATTAAGGCTTTTTTTATTCCAAAAAAACATCCCGAAATACAATCTACAGGAGTTGTTGCTCCTTTATAATATGAATTTCGATATTTAATCTTATTTTTGAACAACCTATTTACAATAGGATAATTATCATGAATATCATACGCAATCGTTCTTTGTTTCCAACCACGATTTATTGTCCCTTGTTCTTCAATAGTTGGACCGAATAAATGATAGTTAGTATCTGCATTCATATGTGCAATAAAATCCATTAGGTTTCGTTTATCAATAATAATATCAGGATTAGAAATAATATAATTATCGCACTCTTGTTCATAAAGATACTTTAATCCTGCATTATTACCAGCAGCATATCCTTCATTGGTATCTAACGCAATTAATTCAATATTTTTCAATTTCTTTAGTTGTTTTACTGAATCATCAGTTGAGCAATTATCAACCACACAAATAATATCTACAGCATTAAAAGTACTGATTTTTTCCACAAAATCAATTGTCTCAATTGCATCGTTATAGTTTAAGACAACAATTCCTGTTTTCATCTGATTGCCCTCCTACTTCTCTAATCCTAATATAGTGTAGTCATAAAATCGAGACGTTTTTTGAACTTCATTATTCAGTTCATTAAACCCTATCTCTTCCATTATTGTTTTTTTATCAGAAAATAAATTAGTTCCTAATCCCAATCTATTTCCTTCAATACTTGCCCCCATCGCCACTAACATTGTTGGATACATATCAATTGTGCTGAATAATCTATTCTTATTATTGACAGGTTCTACAACACTGTTAATAAAGCAATTATATGGTGTTCTAACATAATCAGTATCAATTCCCACAAAAAACTTTTCTGACATGCTATTATGATCACCAGTAATCACTATTGTTGTATTTTCATACCATTCTTGCGTTTTACACCAATTAATAAAGTCATTAATTTGTTTTGACTGGCATTCAATCACATTGGCATATTGATTTTTGTGAGTATTTTTACATTGATCACATAAATAGCCATCTGGTGTATGAGTATCAATAGTTGTAATTTCCATATTAAATGGTTTTTCTCCACTCGCTAACTTAGTAATATCTTTTTTAGCAAGCTCAAATAGTTTAGCATCTTCAATACCCCAAAAAACGAAATAATCTTCTGGTATTTCTTGGTTTTCCTTAAAACTATTATAGTCTCTAATTATATAATTGCCATGTTGTTTATAGAAATTTGAAGTTCCACCAAAGTTTGCATCAGAACCACACATGAATTCATTTATATATCCGTTCGCTTCCAATACTTCACCTAATGAATACCCACCAGGCAAAAAAGCTGTATCATTATCATATTTTTGACTTTTTATTGATAATTTTAAAGGAATACCCATATTTTGTGATACTTGAGAGGCAATAGTCCATTGAGTTCCATCAATAGTTCTACTTCCTCCAATGTTGTCATTGTTAGAAAAATTAATATTATTTTTTGCTAATTGTGACAGCTCAGGTATATAGTTAATTTCCTCTGCACCACCAAAGGTAGTATTGGCATATGTATTCTCCACTGATTCTAAATATAAATGAATAATATTACGCTTGCCATTATTAAAGCTAATTTTAGCAGTGCTTGGATCAACATAATATTTTTCATATATATCTGTTTCCTGTACTACGTTATTAATATAGCCATATATGTCATAATTATAAATCGCAAAGATTAAGGAACAAACGATACAAACAATCCCAAATTTAGTAAAATGTTTTTTCAATGTTTTAAATATTTGTTTTCCCTTAAATAACCTATGGATATTAAAAATAACTAAGTCAATTATTGCGACTATTCCTAAACTGATCGGTACAGTATTAATAAACCAATCTAAATAAATTCCATTATCAGTACCTTCCATCGGTACTTTTAAATGAAAAATGATTTGGTTTAACGTCTTTACCGAAAAAGTTCGATTTCCCCAGATTACTGAAGTAACGATCAAAATACTAATAAACATGATTATTGATCCCATTATATATTTTTTATTAATACTCTTAAGCCTATCTTTCATTTCAAATCCTCTTTATTTATCACTTTAATATAATACCATATCTATAATACTAATGGTATTATATTATAGATAGATATCACAGACATAATTGGTATTACTACTAAAAGTATTTTTACCATGTTCTTTTTTAAATAAAACTTACTATTTTGTAGACAAATCAATAACAAAAAGATAATTGGGATATAATATCTTCCCTGAACACCTTCGATTACTTCGTAACCCATCGGTGTCCAAGCTAAGGCCATTGCCAGCATTACTATAAAAATAACACCGAAGGAAATCAAGAAATATAATAGTTTATGTTCAGACGTGAATACTTCTCGATGTGATTGTTCAGCTATCGCACTGAATAACAATATCCCTAACCAACTATTGATAATCCAATTAGGCATTAAAATATTTAACCATCCTAATTCACTACCAATTGCCGTATTAATATACCACCATCCCTTTTGTACAAAGGTATTTAAAAATAAAGATATTGTCCCCGGAATGTTCTCCAACATTAAAGCTAAGGTATAAGAAGGCGTTCCCGACCAAGGAACAACTCCGGCTCCAGAAACCGATTGAATAGCACTTATGGTAGTACTATCAGTAAAAGAACGATAATTAAGTAACAAGATACATATTGTTACAATCAAAAAGATAATAATTTTGGTCTTTTTAGCTATTTTATCACCATTGGGATTAAAATATTTAGCAAGGATTGGTATAACTAAAATAAAAGCATAAGCTGATCCTTTATTAGCTAGTAGTAATAAACCACAAAAACTGTATAAAAGAATATCTTTTAATTGTGTTTCGTTAGCTTGATAAACAAAAAACATCCCATAACCAATACATAAAAACGATGCTGCATTCAATACAGTATCATAAGATAATGAAAACATTTGATGACTTGCCATCGGTAACATCGTGATGGCAAATAACAATAATTTACCAAAAGGTATTTTTTTAACCGCTTGATATGTAAGAATTATATAAAAAACAAAATTACATAAACGCCCTAAATAAAAGGTCGTAACTACACCAAATCCAATGATCCTACACATGATTATTCCAATCACTGCTGGAAAATATCCAAATAAACTTCGCATCGAAACCGAATCAACATTAATCGTTTGATAATCACGACCCCCATTTAGCTTAAAGATATTTGAATAAATAAAATTATAATAATCATTATTAGGATTAGTAGTTTGCGTATTATATAACTCGATATCAGATGCCCTCATTGTCACTAAGTCATCCTGTTCTTTACCCATTAATTGACTAGCTAATGAATTAGCAGAATACATATGCGTCCATTCATCAGGAATAACACCAGGCGGTATTAATAAGGTATAGATAATGCCTAAGGGAATTATTAAAGTAAGAAATAATTTTTCAATTTTAATTTCTTTTAAATAAAGATTTTTTATTAATCTAAACCCACTTATTCCAACTAGAGCATAGATTAAGCTATATACAATCATTATTGAAGTAGGACGATCACTAAGTATGTTTCTTTGCATGATATATAAACAAATAAGTATTATAAAAAAAACAATGACACTAATCCATAGTACTAATTGATTACTTTCCTTTTCTTCTAAAAGAGAATTTGTTGCATGTCTCATTATTTTCACCTCAAATAAAAACTAGTATTAGTTTAAACTAATACTAGCATTTTCATCATTAATAATCAATTTCTTTCAAATATCATTAGCACGCAATCAAAGAATTGGGTTGACAGATATTTTGTTATTCAAACTCTTCGCTAACACATTTCAATGCTTCAGCAATTACATTATGCATATCATAATATTTATATTGTCCAAGTCGACCACCAAAAATTACATTTTCTTCTTCTTTTGCAAGTAATTTATATTTTTTATATAATTCATTATTTTTTTCATCATTCATTGGATAATATGGCTCGTCACCTTTTTTCCAATTGGCTGGATATTCTTTTGTAATTACTGTTTTTTCTTGTTTTCCATATTCAAAATGTTTATGTTCAATAATCCGTGTATATGGAACTTCATATTCGGTATAATTAACAACTGCATTACCTTGGAAATTCTCTTCATTCAATATCTCAGTCTCAAATTTTAAACTACGATACTCTAGAGTTCCTAATTTATAATCAAAATACCGATCAATCATCCCAGTGAATACAATTTTATTAGCTATATCCTTTAGCCCTTCCTTGTGATCAAAAAAGTCACAATTTAATTTTATATCAATTCCTTTTAGCATCTTTTCAATAATTTGTGTATATCCACCTATTGGAATACCTTGATATAAGTCATTAAAATAATTATTATCATAAGTGAATCTAACTGGTAGTCTTTTGATAATAAATGATGGTAGTTCAGTGCATAATTTTCCCCATTGTTTTTGAGTATATCCTTTTATTAGTTTTTCATAAATATCTTTTCCAACTAAAGAAATCGCTTGTTCTTCTAAGTTTTTTGGATCTAAAATTCCAGACTCTTGACGCTGTTTTTCAATCATCTCTTGAGCTTCTTTAGGAGTTTTAATTCCCCATAATCTACTGAATGTATTCATATTAAATGGTAGATTGTATACTTCATCTTTATAAAAAGCCACTGGTGAATTAGTATATCTATTAAACTCTGCAAATTGTTGAATATATTCCCATACTTCTTTATTAGAAGTATGAAATATATGTGCACCATATTCATGCACGTTTATACCTTCTACTTCTTTTGTATAAATATTTCCAGCGATATGATTTCTCTTATCAACAATCAAGCATTTTTTTCCTCTTTTATTGGCTTCATATGCGAATATAGAGCCAAAGAGACCTGCACCTACAATTAAATAATCATATTTCATCATACTTTTCCCTTTTTAACTTTCTCTATTTTTAATTTCTTCTATAGCATTAATTAAAAAACCACCAGACAGTACTTTTTGTTTTATTTTAGCTACACTACTTCTTAATTCATTGTAACCAGCATCATTAATATTCAAAATGATACTTTCTATTTCACATAAAGAATCAACTACATATCCGATATTATTATCTTTTACAAATTTTGCAACCGCAGCCTCTTTCCAAACTATTACTGGTATTCCACAAGCAATATAAAGAGATAATTTATGAGGATTATTATACTTAGTATATTTACCTAGTATTCCTGTACATCTATCTAAACTATCACCATCCCAAATTAAGCCAAACCCTGAATTTATATGTGTTAATAATTCTTCGGGTTTGAATGATCCATTATAGTGAGAGAAATTATCATTGTTTCCTGTATAATTCACACCATATAATTCATAATTATACTTACTTGTCTTCAATTCATTTAGTTTATATAGATATCCAGCCTTTGTGTTCTCTAAATTACCTGCTACCACAACTTTATTATTTGTATCAGTTTTTTTTAAATCAGTTTCAATATTGTCCGCAATATAATCGAATAAATTTAAATTAACTATTTTCTTTTCACTTATTCCTTGATCTTTGATAAAATCAGTCATAGCATAGTTATGTGAAATAATGTAATCAAAACTATCTAAATAAGCAATTTCATTCCTTATCATTTTAGAAAATCTTCCTTTTTTAAATCTACCAAGAAATTTGTCAAATCTTAATTCATCCAAATCATGTATTAGTATTATTGTGGTGTAATCTTTTCTCTTGCTTATTTTTTTGATAAATTTACCAAGGTGAGTAGAATAACAGATTAAAGGGTGTTGTATTAAAACTAGATCACCTTTCTTAAATGTTTTTAACATTTTTTTCAGATCTCTAGTTTCATGAACAAACATATTAAGTAATTTAGAGATACCTCCACCATATGAATAATTTAAACTCTTAAGAATGAATCCTTTATTAGTTAAAATATGATTTACATCATCTCTAGCTTTACTGCCAGCATGATTTTCATGCAAGCTTATCTCATCGATTACATAATTCATTGGTCTTTCTCCTATTACTTATCAATTTCTTTCAAATATCTACTAAGTGCATCTTGCCAAGTTGGTAAACGATTAAATCCATTTTGATCAAGCATTTCCTTAGACATTCTACTATTATTTGGTCTTTTAGCTTTAGCCAGAAAAGCATTAGAATCAACTGGTGTGACTTCAATCTTTAAACCTGCTTGTTTAAAGATTTCACACGCAAATTCATACCATGAACATAATCCTTCATTAGTAGCATGGTATATTCCATATTTATCTGTTTGAACCATAGCAACTACTAATTTAGATAAATCATATGTATATGTCGGTGAGCCAATTTGATCATTAACAACACTAACTGCCCCACGTTCTTTACCTAACCGTAACATTGTTTTAATGAAGTTATTTCCATTAACACCAAATACCCAAGCAATTCTTACAATAAAGTGTTTTGGTAACGTTTCTACAATAAGTTCACCTTCATATTTAGTTTGACCATATACATTTAATGGATGTCTTTCGTCATATTCTTTCCATTCAGTTTCACCTTGACCATCAAATACATAATCAGTTGAAAAATACATCATTGGAATATCTAATTCTTTACATATATTAGCAATGTTTCTAGTACCATCAACATTAACTTTAGTACATAATTCAATTTCATCTTCAGCTTTATCAACTGCTGTCCAAGCAGCACAATGAATTATGGCATCATAGTTTCCTTCTTTAATCACTTCTGCTACTTTTTTTGCATCCGTGATATCCATTTCTTCAACATCAACACCTACTGCTTCAATATTTTGTTCTTTACATTCATTAACAATATCATGTCCTAATTGACCTTTAACGCCTGTAACCAATAATTTCATTATTTCTCCTCCGATATACTCTTTTTCTTTAATAGTAATTTTAAAAGAATTTTTAACTCATTATCTTTAGATAATGCTAACAAAATCCCATATATACCCACTGATAGTATTACTTGGATTAAGGTAGTTAGTGGCGAACTACCCATTTTAATACCTATGAAAACAGATATTGCACACATAATACATGAATAAAGAAAATATTTAAATGATTTTATAAGTGTAGATAATACTTTAATTGTTCTTGACATATAGTAATATTGAATTCCAACAGAAATATATTCGGCAATTACTGTTCCTAGAGCAGCACCATAGCAACCCATTGTTGGAATGGTAAAATAATTTATTATGACATTGACTAAAGCTGCAATCACATATGATTTTATTAAATAATTAGTTTGGTTTGTTGCAATAAAATATTGATTTGCAGAAATTCCTGATAATGCTAAAGCAACAATTATAGGTACAAGCCATATAATCACATAACCTACTTCAACAAATTCACTTCCCAGATACCATGGAATTAATGTGAAACCAATTGATGCTAATCCTAATGCCATTGGTAATGATATCATTAAAACTAATGAAATAGTACTACTGATTATTTGTTTTATTTCATCAATTTTACCTTTGATAAATAAGTTAGCATTACTTGGCATCAAGACTAAATTAATCGCTGTTATAACAGAAAGTGGAATTTTTACTATTTTTTCTGCATTATCATAAAACGTAACACTAGATATATTAGTAGTCAGCGATTCAATCATAATTTTATCTACCTGAGTATATACTAAAGTAGCTATTTGCGGTAAAAAAACTTTAATCGTTGGTAATAAATGTTTTTTTAACTTTAAATTATTTACATCCTTAATTGATATATATTTCTTTAATCTTCCTACTAATAAAAATGAGCTTACGACTTGACACACTCCGATAATGTATAAATATATATACAAATCATCTGGTGTTTTTACTAGTATAAATATAAGGCATATAGTAATAATTTTAATAATAAAATTTCTAATTGTAATTAATTTAAATTCTTCCATACCATTGAAGAACCATGTTGGATCAATAAAATTACCTATCAGCCAGATAATAGCACATAAAAAATAATAACTATATTCATTATTTTTTATATAGAACAAATATAAAAGACTTGTAACTATTAACATAAAAAATCTTATAATACAAATTTCAAAAAAAGTGCGCGAGAGATCACTTTTACTATTATCTCTTACATAAGCAATTTCACGTGTACCATAATCATATAAACCAATAAGTCCTATAGTTGAAAATAAAGTTAAAACAGCTTCAACATAGCTATACTTACCAAGATTAGTAGCACCTAATACCCTAGATAGGTAAGGAGCGGTAATTACAGGTACAATAACTAAAAATATTTGATAAGTGGTATTAAATAGTATGTTTGTTAGCTTCTTTTCCATTCGTTGGCTCCTTTAAGTATAACGACCAAATATATAAAACAGTTCGTATAAACGTATTATGAAAAAACTTATATTTCAATACTATATGCATTTTACTAACCTTAGGATTTTTTTGATATAGTTTAAAATAGTCCTCAAGCATTATTTTATCAGTATCACTTAATTTTTCTTTATATATATTATAAAAATCTCTTACACCATTATATTGTAATCTACCATGTGTATAGAAGTTTTCCATAACAGAACTATATATAGAAAAAATGTTTGATTTTTTTAACACACTTTTAATTCCGGTTATAGATAATTTAACTCCCGCTCCAGCAACATTACTCTCATGTTGTCTATATGCATATAAAGACTCATCAACTTTTTCAACATTTCCAAAAAAGGTAGCACACAACATTATCCAAAAATCATGAACATAACACTCACTAGGTATTGAATGTATGATTTTCTTTAAATCATTATCAAATAACATTGCCGCACCTGGAACATCATTAGTAACAAGCATATAACTTTTTTTTCCCCGATATCTTAGTTTTGCATATTTATAAAACGAATCTGAAATAATACTTAATTTACTATCTACAACCCTCGCATCACAGTAAACGACATTATTTTTTAACTCATTTGCATTCATTAAATGTATCTTATCTAAACTTTTTTTTATTTTATCACTATCCCATACATCATCTTGATCACAAAACATATAATAATCTGCTTCATCAACATGATCAAAGAGATAAATAAAGTTCTTTGCTGCAGAACCTTTTTTTATTTTATAATCGATTATTTTAATTTTCTCTGGATATTTTTTTTGATAATCACATAATATCTTTAAAGTATTATCTGTTGACATGTCATCACTGATATAGATTTTAAAATTTTGAAAACTTTGTGATAAAATAGAGTCTAATTGTTCTGAAAGATACTTTTCTCCATTATATGTTGCCATCATTATGTTAACTGTTTCCATATTTACTATCCTTTTTATAAAAACATTTATTTAATATTCTAACAAATATTTTACCTGCTTTAATTTTTTCAAATAAAATAACAAGATTTATAAATACGTTTACTTTAATTATTTCCTGTTTTTCCCAACAAAAAGTAAACTTATATCCATAATTTTTAAATATTTGTTTTATTGAAGAAATATTATATGAATAATATTTCTTCAACTTATCATATTCTAAAAATTCTGCTTGTTCTATCAAAAAATTTGAAAATAATTTTAAATAATAATACTTTACGATTTTACTATTTCTATATAAAAATTCATTCTTGTTTTTTATAAATATATCAATGTTTTCAATGATTTTAGGAACATCATTTATAAGTCTGTCCTTATTTTGGTGAGTTATTGATTGAACATTTATTAAATTATTATAGCCTACATAGTCGATTATTTTTACTTTTGGATTACATGCTAGACAACGCATTGTATAAACAACATCTTCTCCATAAAGTCTAACATTTGGATATTTAATATTATTAGTATCTAAAAATGATTTCTTATATACTTTTGCCCAAACTGTCGCACGCTTATATTTATTCCAATCGTTATTTTCATGAACATACGTAAACTCTGTATCTCCATTTTCATATACTCTCCGATATCCGCCAATAACTATTTCATAATTATCAGCCACTTCCATAAACTTTTCAAGAAAATCACAGTCGAAATAATCATCAACATCAAGGTATGTTACATAATCTCCTGTGCAATAGGATAATCCAAGATTTCTAGTTTGTGAATTACCAATATTAGAATGGGTATATGCGAATACATTATCATATTTTTTTTCATATTCTTTTAATAGTTCAAATGAATTATCAGTTGAACCATCATCTAATAATATTATCTCTACATTTTGGTATGTTTGATTGATTAAACAATCCAAACATTTTTTTATAAATTTAACACCATTATACACTGGAACAATTACACTTATTTTTTTCATAGCCATCTCCTATTTTAATTCACTACATATTTTCTAAGTACGAGCTTATAATATATCATGTCTTTGAGTATATAAATAAAAATATTTTTATTATATGCAGATTGCACATTTTAATGAATAAGTATACAGTTATTCTATTAAAAAAACTCTCTCCTTTTGGATAACCATATTTTAAATATGGATTTCTTTTATATAATGGATATTTCTCCTCTAACCATTTAAAATTTTTATCCAATTCCTTTAATATTAGGGAATATTTACTTCCTCTTGTAGCATATAATAAAAACCAAACAATTAATTTTACAAAATAATATTCGATATAATCATCGTTTAATAAATTCTTTTCAGCTAACACTCCGTATATATTATTAATCAAATAATCGAATTGTAAATTGTTTTTCAAATTTTTATGAGCTGTGTTTGATACACTTTCTTTATTATAAAACCAATTATAACCTATATAATCTATTATTTTGATTTTTTTTGTTAAAGTAACTGCTTGTATTGTAAAATTTATATCTTCACCAATATTAGAATTTAAAAATAATATGCTATTGTTCTTAATATACTCCAATTTATATATTTTTGCCCATGCAGCAACAATTCGATATTTTGAATATTCTGCATCACATATAAGTTGGACTTCTTCTATAATTTCACCTTTAGTATTAGGTCTTCGATATCCACCTATAACCACATCATCATCATTTTTTGAAATTTCATCAACAAATTTCTCTACATAATCTATATCTATATAATCATCATTATCCATAAACATTAAATAATCACCTGTGGCAAGTTGAATCCCTTTGTTTCTAGTCAATGAGACCCCAATGTTTTCTTGATGGTAAGGACAAATTAAACCTTTATACTTATTTGCATAGTTATCCAAAATATCACGAGAATTGTCACTTGAACCGTCGTTAATTGCTATTACTTCGATGTTTTTATAAGTTTGATTGATAATTGCGTCTAAACATCTGCACAAATAGTCCTCAGCATTATATACAGGAATAATAATTGAAACTTTATATTTATAATCCATATACTAAGCCTTTCTGTCTAAATCATTTATTTTTTTCTTCATTAACGAAATTTCTTGTATCATTAAATTTATTTTTGTTGTTTGTCCTGCAATAATCACCGTCAAAGCAATAATGATTAAAAATAAAATTACAAACAAGAAACCAGCAGCCAAATTAGATATTGTTTGAAACCCAAACATAGAAGCAAGAGAAACAAAAACTTTAGGAAATAGCGCAAGAATGATTATTGCAAAAGCAGGAATATACCATACCAGTGCGAATTTCATCGAAATTCTGCCTTTTCTTAAAATAAAAGTGACAATCAGGAATAAAAATATTCCGACTAATAGCAATCCTGTTATTAGACTATCTGACATGTTTAAGCCTCCTTATCCCAACTACTAAAATAGACAAAATCACATTGATCATAAAATATATAGTTTTCCAAGAATTAATTGAAGAAACTCCACCTTCTCGTTCATTCATTGAAACAGGAACTTCTTTAATAATATAATTCTTTTTTAAAAGTTCGGTATTAGTTATTGGTTCAGGATAATCAATTGGATATGATTTTGCAAAATCTTCGATAACTAATCTACCAGCAGCTCTAAATCCAGAGGTTACATCATAAATCTTTTTACCTGAAACTAGTTTTATAAAAAATGAAATTATTTTAATTCCCATTTGTCTTGCTAGGGTTGATTTAAATTCACTACTACTATCATCTATAAATCTTGACCCAATAACCAGATCAGCTTCACCATTTAAAATAGGTCTTATTGTGTTTTCTACATATTTTACATCATGTTGCCCATCGCCATCATACTGAAGTGCAACATCATAATCATTCTCTAATGCATATTTATATCCTGTTTGTACTGCACCACCTATTCCCAAATTATGTATTAATGGAATTACAGGAATGTTATTTTCCAAACATATTTTTAGAGTGCTATCAGTAGAGCAATCATTTATAACAATTACATCATATGTAGTATTATTTTCAGTATTAAATTTTTTTATTTTATTAAATGCTTTAAGAATATTTGCTTCCTCATTGTATGCAGGAATAATTATCAAGATTTTTTCCATTATAATTTTAATATCCTTTCTACTCATGATTCTTAGTATTAATAAGAAATTATTTATTGTTAAATAACTAATACACAAACCAACTAAGCTACATGTAAAAATATTTTGTCGTATATTCTATAAACAATTGGATTACCAAGGCTTAGTCTCTTTAGAAAAATCAAAAATCATTTATAGAAATAAAGTACTTAAACTGGTCTATGAAGTAAAATCTTATAATAAGTTCCACTGCAATTAACATCTAATTTAAGAAGTTTGAATTTACATGTAGCACTATTAAGTAATTTATTTATAATATTGCATATGTCACTATTTTCATAATTCGTCATTTCATAGATGCGTAATAGACTATTCGAACCTAATATGTAAATGATACCAATATAATTTTTCCATTATACTGTTAATAATTTTCCTAATATATTTATGATAGTAACACATTGAAGTAATATTACAAATATAATGAAATATTGGTTACAATTATAATTAATAATTATTTTTCTATTTCTTACTACTAGTACTAAAAGCAATAATACTGGCAGGAAATATCTACCTTGCACACCCTCTATAATTGGCCAACCCAAAGGAGTAAATGCAAAAGCCATAGCTAGCATGGAAGCACCGCATACCGCTAAAAAAGAAGCTATATATATTACCTTATGAATCACTGGAATATCTATATCATCTCTATCAGTCTTTAAACTTGCTCCAAATAAAGATATAAGCCAAATAATAAAAATATTTTTAGTTAAAATTAGATTTAATGATCCTAAATACTGTCCCAAGGTTGTGAATACATAGTGATCGAATTTTTTAACTATTGTTCTAACAAATAAAATGATTGTTTCCTTAATATTTGAAAGAAAATATGACATACTATAACTTTCTGAGTTAGCCCATGAAACTATAGATTTTTGAGAAACATTACTAACACTGCTCTTTTTAGTTAACAACGGTACCCCAAACATAACTGTAACCCAAGGAATCATTAACGTTACTTTTGTTAATATTCTCTCTTTTTTATCATTTATTCTTTCTTTACTTATTAGTAATGGTATTAAATTTAAGACAAAATATATTCCTGTTTTTTGTGTTATTAGTATCGTTGAAGCAATCATATATACTAACATATCTATCTTTTTAATTTTCTTAGAGCCATATACAAAGTCAAATCCATAGCCAATTACCAACCAAGCACTGGACAATATAATTGTATCATACGAAAGAGAAATTGTTTGATGAATAACCATAGGTAATAATGATAGTACAAATAAAGCGTTTTTTAATATCGGTATCTTTTTTATTGCAAAGTATGCACAAAAGGCATAAACAACAAAATTACCAACTCGTGCTAAATAGATAGTTAAAATCCCACCTATCGATAATAGTCTGCATAGCGTAACAATGATGATCCCTGGTAAATATGATATGGCATTACTAGCTAATGTTTCACCAGTTTTAATATAAGTATCTGATGTATCATTTTCTATTATCATTTTTCGGTAACTATTCAATGTTTTTACAGAAGGCTGAGTATCGCCGATAAATTGCTCACACTCTCTGATTGTGATATCTTCTTCTGTTCCTTTAGATAATAGTATAGATGAATATCCTAAAGTACTCCTTATATGTGTTGTTTCATCAGGAATATTTCCAGGGGTAAATGTTATAAAATAACATAAACCGAAAAGAAAAATAACAGCAATAAATATTTTTTCATGATCAGCTTTTTTTATAAATACCAAATAAAAACCACTTATAATTACAATATCTACTATTATTAAAATTATTATTACGTATTTCCAAACAAAGTCTGGCATTGTACTATAAATATTATAGGCTAGTCTTATATCGTCAATATCTTCACTATCAGTAATCCGAGTTTTAATATTCTCGTTTGTACTAATATTTTCTAATACTATAGTTACATTCTCATCGTTGTTATTTTCGTTGACAAATATCTTAAATCCTTGAGATGGTGTTTTTGGCTCTATTTCTAACTCTTCTTCTTTTAATATGTTAGCATTGTCATCATATATTAATGCTTTTACCGTTCCAGAATTTTTATTATCTGCATTTTGAACCGTGAGTAACACAGATGAAAGTTTCGAATCATCACTAACAAAATGATAACTATTTTCAATCTTATCACCAATTTGTAAAGATGCCCATCGATCTTTAAGTATTGCATTTTTATCAAACAATACATCACTTTGCATTTTTGGGGATATATAAATATATCCTATTAAAATAGTGGTAACAAAAACTGCGATAGAAACTGTTGTCATGGCAAGTTTTTTGTTTTGTTTAATCTTTTTAAAAATATTTTTCATTAATATACTCCATTTATAATTTTGTTAAAAAACAATACTACTCAAAACTTTTTTTTGATAGTCTATCTATTCTACCAACTAAACCTGCTTTATAATCTCTATAACCTTTATACATATATGTTAATTTTCGATATTTATCTTTTTCAAATAACAACACTTTCAATGCTTCTTTACGGGTACATTTTTTTTCTAATTCACAATATTCTGGGAAATCATTTTTATAACGATCATAAAAATAATGTCGATTACGAACCACATAGTATCTTCTTATATAATTATGATTATCTAAATAAAATACTTTTTTACCAATTTGTCTACGTACTGTGTCGCCTAACTCATGTTGTAAAACAGCATCATTGATTTGCGCAATCTCATATCCTTTTTTTCTCAATGCTAAACAAAAATCAAAATCAACACAGTCAATAAAATACCATTCAGGAAATCCTCCAACATCTAAATAAGCCTCTAAATTTAGTAAATTTCCTGATGTCATAACCAATATCGGATAATCAACACCCTCCAATTTTATTCCTTCTGTTCTTTTAGTTGAATGAAAAGGAGAGACGATTCCTAATTTCTCATTAGTCTTATCAGAATTATTTATATATTCTTTCATTTTAGAAATAGCATCTTTTTCAAAATGACTATCTTGATCCATTGTCAATATCCACTTATATTTATTATTTATAGCTTCTTTAGCTCCAATATTTAATGCTGCAGAAATACCTAAATTATCATAATTAGGTATATATTTTACTTTATTATACCCATTAAATATATCTCCATTATTTTTACTAGAATTATCAACAACATATAGTACATCAAGTTCATTTATATAAGTATCGATATTTTTACAAATCTCTTCCCTTTGAGGATTATAAGCTACCACTACCCCTACATACATATTTTCCTTTCTCCTTCTATTTTATTATTTTTCTAGAAACTTTTTTTAGAACTTCAGGTAATTGAATTCTAGAGACTAATTTCCATCTTCTTGAGTTTAATATCTCATCCAATTGTGGATTATATCCAATATTTCGAGCTTCCTGACAGTACGCTATCAGTTCTCTTAATGATTGTGCATCAAATTTTGCTATATCTTTTTTGTATAAAATACTATATTCATCTGTCATTTCGTTAATTGATTTAATGTTGTACTTATTTAAATTATCAATTTTAATTTTGTATTCTTCTACATTTTCGCAAATTTCAACAATTTTATTTAATATGTCTTTATTCGTTGAATTAACATTGACTACCCATCCAAATTTATGTTGTTGTATTCTTTCTGCGACAGCACCAATATCCAAAGCTAAAACTGGTACACCACTAGATATTGTTTCAGTTAATGTATATGAATATGTTTCTGGCCATATTGATAAATTACACACCAAATTAATCTTATTTTCTTTTAATAAATTAGGTAGTTCATCACGATTATATCTGCCATGATTAATATAAATACTAGTATCCTTTTCTAAGGTCTTAAACTCAGAAGTACCAAATAAATGATATTTAATTTTTTTACTTTTCGTATTATTAACTAAATATTCAATAACCTTTGCACCTTTATGTTTTGCCATTACTCCTACAAATGCGACATTAAAATTAGTATCATGATTATTAAAATCAGTATATAGTTTTTGTAATTCAATTCCGTGTTCAATCGGTTGGCAATTTAAATTTTTATAAACAGATTCTACTATTTCTTTTGTTGAATTTGAAGGTGTTATTATAATATCAAAATCTAATAAAAAATCATTCCATCTTTGTTGCCATATTGGTACTATGTTATTAGCTATTCGCATCTTATTATATAAACAGCTAGCACAATCTTTTTTAGCAGGCTCAATATTCATACAATACTTTTCCATTTTGTATAGCAAATTGATAGTTGGACATATACAATAAAAATCATGTAAAGTAATCATTGTTTTAATATTATTTTCTTTACAAACGTCAATAACGTCAAAATAATGACCCATCATGTGATGTATGTGCAGTATATCAATTTGTAGTCCTTTAATCACTTTTTTTACGATGTTTTTATAATCGTTATTATAATAACTTAACGCACTAAATGTTGTTACTCCATCCAGTATCATTATATTTTCTTCATTTTCAAAAAATGAATGTACTTTATATACTCCTTGACTAGGGTATAATACATGAAAATTATAACTTTTTCGTAATTTTTTTATTATATCCATACAATGAATAGTAGTTCCCCCTAGATTTGTAGTAGGATTGTCAAAATCATGGATTAAAAATAAAATATTTTCACGACCTCTTAATTGAATATTATAAGAGATGTTATCACATATTTTTTTTAGTGGGAACGCTTTGCACCACAAATCGATTTTTTGAACATATGCAGGATACCGATCATGTAATACTTCTAGATTATGTTTCAATAATTGTGTTTTATCGTCTTGAAATGATTGACTTTCTTTATGTAAGACAATTACTTCATCACATACCACATTTCTGAACCCATAATCCAAACATCTAAACGAAAAGTCATTTTCTTCACCATACCCCCGACCAAATTTTTCTTCATCAAAAAATCCAACTATATCTAATACTTCCCTTTTGATAAACATACAAAAACCATGAGTTGTCGGTAAATCCGGGTAATCTAAATAAGAAGCCTCAGCAATAATATTTGCGTATTCTTCAAATGAATATTTTGATGGTAATTCATTAGGTTGCAAACCTTTTGGTACTGACACTAATGTTGCATTATTTGATAGTGCTGTAACTGTGGCAATAGTCTTATCAGAATACGCACATTTTTTTATCCGATGTAACCACTCATGAGGAACTTCAGTATCACTATTAAGTAACAAGACATCATTATTTGAATATTTCATTCCTTTGTTTACAGTTCCAACAAAGCCTAAATTTTTTTGATTATATAAAATCGTAATCTTGATATCTGTATCTTGATATTTTTCTTCTAGATTTTTTAAATAAACTCTAACATTTTCGTCTGGACTTTTATCATCAATAAGAATTAGTCCATTATTATTTAAGTCAGTATTTTTAATAATACTATCTACGCATTCTTTTAGAAAATCTAACGCATTATATATTGGAATAATAATGTCACAATATTTCATTCTATCTCTCCTTTATACTTGTTCAGCAAATCCACGTTCTAACTTCTTGAAAATCATATACCCTATAATACAAACTAAAACTGATATTACAACTAAAATCATAATTGTTTTTATTCCTGGTAATATATGATACATAAATAAATCTCTATAAGAAGTTAAAATATGAGTCATAGGATTCAAATTAAGCAACATAGCAAAATTAGCCGGTAAATCCGTCGCCGTATAAAGGATTGGGGTCGCATAAAATAACATATTAAGAACAAACTGCACGATGTATTCAGTATCTTGAATATAAATATTAATCGCACTCAAAGCAAATACTAAGCCAAGGGTAAATAAAAATTGAATAACTGCAATAACTGGGACAAGTATTATATGCCAAGAAACACCAACTCCGCTAAAAACACAAAACACTAAAATAATTAGACATGAAATAAAAAAATTAACAAGACCACTTAAAACCACTGATATCGGTAATATTTCTCTTGGGAAATATACTTTCTTGATGATTCCGGAATTGGCCTTTATCGTTGTCATCCCTTGAATCATTGATGTCAAAAAAAAGTTCCACGGGATAATTCCAGTAACCACAAAAATCAAATAATTATCCATATCATTCTTCATAATAATTGAAAAGACGATAGTATAAACAATTGTTTGTAATAAAGGATTTATAAAAGACCACAATACACCTAAAAAGGATCCTTTATATTTTCCTCTTATTTCTTTTTTTACATTTGATTTTAGTAGTTCACGATATTCATATAAATTTTCGAATAATTTCATAATATATCTCCCTATATCTAAATCTTAGAGAATTTGACTTCTTTTTCAACAATGTCAATTTCATCGCTATCACTTATTACAACCTTTATCACATGATTCCCCGCTGATAATTCCTTAGTATTAATATCAACCATCCAACCAATTTCATCTTTATTTAAATCAACATACTCATGTTGATATGTTTCATAAACATCTTTTCTAGTTTTTCTAATAATATTGTGATACTCAATATCATCTATAAAGAAATGCAATTTTGAATTAGGATGATCATTTATTTCCCATCCTTCAATAATTAATTTACTTTCATCATTGATAGTGGCAAACGATTTGGGCTTTTCAATAAATAAAATAGCTTTTGTCTGAATTTCTAATTCATTTTTGTCAATTTCACCTTTTTTATAAGCTTCTCTTTGTTGTTTTAAATACTCATTGATAACATATGAAGGATGTCCATCTAAACGAAATTCACCTTTATATAACCAAATTGCTCTTGTACACAGTTCTTTAACAGTACCCAAACTATGAGAGACAATAACAATTGTCTTATCAGTATCTCTTAGTTCTTTAAGTTTATTAAAACATTTTTCTTGAAAATGCTGATCACCTACAGCAAGAATTTCATCAATAAGTAATATTTCCGCATCTACATTTATAGCAATCGAAAAAGCTAACCGCATATACATTCCAGATGAATATGTTCGGACAGGATTATCAATAAATTCACCAAGTTCTGAGAACTCAATGATATCATTTAACCTTTTATCAATATCCTTGCGACTTAATCCAAAAATTGATGCATTAAAATAGATATTTTCTCTACCAGTAAAATCAGGATGAAATCCTGCCCCAAGTTCCAATAAAGATGTTAGCTTTCCATTTGTTTCTAAACTTCCATTTTCAGGATATAGAATTTTTGTCATCAGTTTTAATAACGTTGATTTACCACTTCCATTTGTACCGATTAGCGCTACCGTTTCACCTTTTTTTATATCTATATTTATATTTTTTAAAACCTCATGATATTCTACGTCTTTTTTCTTAAATACGGAAACTAGACTTTCTTTTAATGTCGTAGGTTTATCATATTGTATTTTAAATCTTTTGTATAGATTTCTTACTTCTATAGCATTATTAATATTTTCCATTTACAACACCTCTAGTGTACTATATCATAAATAGTGTTACTTTCATATAACATATTTTTAGCATTTATTTATTATTTTTAAAATACTACATTTTAATATATAAACAAATTTATAAATTCTAAGGATAGTAATTTTACATATTCCATGTTGGAATAGTATGTATTATATACCCTCGATAATATACTGTGATCACATATAAAATCATAATAATAACAGTTATCATAACTGCTATTGTCTTTATATTTTTTTTAGGTAGCCGTATATCATACTTATATCCTATATTTTGTACCATCGGGGTGAAAAATAGCAAAAATGGATGAAGATATCTACCTCCTATTTCACTTATAGCAGAAATTGGACGATTATGCATCAAATAATATGCCGAATATATACCAATCCAATTAACAAAGAAAACTGTACTAAATCCATAAACAATAAACTTATCCCATCGATATTTAGTTTCCGAAGCAATTACCAAAAACAATATTATAAACCAAATAATATTAAAAATATCAGGTAAAATTGCAGGCACAACACTAAATAACTCTCTCCCTTTTCTACCTGACGTGGCCATGTTTAAAAAAGAATCAAAGAAAACTCTTATATAATTTTTTAAATCAAAAATATCATTCATGACAATTATGATTATCCCTAGGCAAATAATTGATATAAATATTAATAAATACTGTGTTCTTTTATTAATATTTTTTAAAAAGATATTAATCATTAATATCAACAATCCAAATAAACTAAAAATATAATTAGTTTTTGCAAATAAAATCATTATTACAGTAAACAGTGTATAGATATTTTGTTTTTTTGTTATATCTTTTATGCTTTTCAATTTACTAATATTAAATAGATTAACAACAAATGCAAAAAAAGCTACATAAGAATATACATCATAACTTGGACTAGCGATTTTTTGTAAAAAGGGGATTGAAAATAACATGAACAAACTAACTTTTGCAACTTTGCTATACTTTATGAGTATCGAACAACTTACCGCATAAAACAACAAATTAGATAACCTAGATAAACATAACATAAAACCATAGCTAGGATATATTAGTCTAGCTAATAAAACTCCAATTGCTGCAGGAAAATGAAATAAATCTACATTTAATATACAATTATTATTTTTTGTGACTTTAAAAGTTATCTCATCATTTTTTACATCTTCTAAAATACTATAATTAAAATCATTTATATCAATGCCATTGCCAGATATTGCTTGCAATTCATATCCTCTTAAAATTTCTTCACTCATTGAAAAAGGTTTTTCTAATGAAAACACCTCATAAGCTTTGCTTAAATGATATCCTTCATCACCATTGGATAAAGGATATGTTAAAAATGTAGAAAAACAACCAAATATTATCATTACTAAAAAGAATATGACTTCTATTCTTAAATTTTTAAAGTCATTTATTTTTTCTTTTAATACAAAGCACATGAATCTATTTGCCTTTCTTAAATCTACTGATTTTTCTTAATGGATAGGTAATCTTCCAAGATATTGAATTTAACATATTGGTTAGTTCGTTATGATAGTTATTTAGGTTATTTCTTAATTCTATATTTTCACTAATCAATTTTTCTTTTTCTATTGACAAATTATGTATTTTTGTTTCATTTTCAAAAATTTGCCGTCGAAGAGAATGATCAAAAAAATTACTTTCTCTATATAATTTATAATATTCCTTCAATTCAAACCCATATATATCCTCCAATATTTCTACATTATTAATATTTTTAAATAGTTCCTCAAATTTTTCAATCCCTAACCACTTTATATTGCTTCGTTTGTCACTCCCTAATAACAAAAATGCCTTTTCAATATCTAATTCAAAGTCAGTTTTAGATTTTTTATTTTTGAAACGTTCTTGAAAAAAATCAATAAATTCTTGATTATTCATTATATCAAAAAAATGTTTTCTAATTAAAGTATGTACATTATAAAATGCTATTTCGCTTTTTGTATCATTCCCACTAATCTTAGTATCCGAATTTTCCCAACGATAATATGTTAGTTTTTCTTCGATAATATAAATCGGTGCCTTAATCAATAATCGACACCATAATTCTAAATCTTGGGCAGGTACATAAGCTATATTATATCCATTTCCAATTTGATCAAGTGTTTGCTTACGAATAAGTGCTGATGGATTACACAAACAATTCCCTTCATCAAAGAAATAATTAAGCCATTCTTTTTGTGAACGATTTGGCGCGTAATTAAAATGATTTAATAAATCAATATTACTATTGGATATATCACCACTTTCATTTATGATTTCTACTCTGGAAAAGCAAGCACCGTATTTAGGATTTTCATCCATAAATTTTACTTGTTTTTCTAATTTATCTTTTGCCCAAATATCATCACTATCAATTCTGGCTATATATTGACTTCGTGCTCTAGAAAAACCAACATTAGTTGTGTAAGCAACATGACGATTTTTATGTTGATAGAGTTTTATTATTCGCTCATCCTCAAATGAATCGATAATTTTTCTAGAATTATCTGTTGAAGCATCATCAACAATAATTAATTCCAGGTCATTGAATGATTGATTTAAGACACTTTTAATTGCTTCACCTATATACTTTTCTCCATTATAATTAGGCATTACAACACTTACTTTTACCATATATTTATCCTCATTAATCTCTTTTATATAAATCTCTTGTATAAATCTTTTCTTCTACATCTATTAATTCATCATTCATTCGATTTACAACGATTACATCACTTAATGATTTGAATTTATTCAAATCATTGATTACTCTACTGTTATAGAATTTATCTTCTTGATACGTTGGTTCATAAACAATTACTTCAATTCCTTTTGCCTTAATCCTTTTCATGATTCCTTGAATTGATGAAGCTCTAAAGTTATCTGATCCGGTTTTCATAGTTAAACGATAGATACCTACTACTTTAGGATTTCTTTCAAGTATCATACCAGCAATATGATCTTTTCTCGTTCTATTGCTTTCTACAATAGCACTCATCATATTTTGAGGTACTTTATCATAGTTAGCTAATAACTGCTTAGTATCTTTTGGTAAGCAGTACCCTCCATATCCAAATGATGGATTATTGTAGTGATTACCAATTCTAGGATCTAATCCTACACCTTCAATAATTTCCTTAGTATTTAATCCCCTTACTTCTGCATATGTATCTAGTTCATTAAAATATGATACTCGCATCGCTAGATAGGTATTAGCAAACAGTTTGATTGCCTCCGCTTCAGTACTACCGGTAAATAAAGCGGGAATATCTTTCTTGATTGCTCCATCTTGTAGTAATAAAGCAAATTCTTGAGCTCTTTCACTCTTTTCTCCTACTACTATTCTTGAAGGATAAAGATTATCATATAAAGCCTTTCCTTCTCTTAGAAATTCAGGACTAAATATAAGATTATTAACACTATATTTAATTTTCATTTTCTCAGTAAAACCTACTGGTATTGTTGATTTAATAATCATAACGGCTTTTGAATTAATTAATTTAACTGACTGAATAACATCTTCAACACTAGATGTATCAAAATAATTTTTATCAGCATCATAATTAGTCGGCGTACATATTATCACGAACTTAGCATCCTTTAATGCTTCTTCTTTGTCTGTGGTTGCCTTTAACCGAAGGGGCTTATTTCTCAAATAATCCGCTATTTCTTTATCTCTTATTGGAGAAATTTTATTATTAATCATTTCAACTTTACACTCATCAATATCTAACGCCATTACTAAATTCTTTTGTGATAGTAATACAGCCAGAGATAATCCTACATATCCCGTTCCTACAACAGTTATATTCACAATCTTCCTTCTTTCTTAATCATAACGAACCTTTTCCATAAACAACACTTTTAACAGTTTTATACATAATTGTAAAATCTAGCCATATTGACCAATTATGATAATAATAGTCATCTAATTTACACCGATAACTAAACTCCACATCACTTCGACCATTAGCTTGCCACATCCCTGTAACACCAGGTTTTAATTTAATAATTGAATCATAATATTGACCCATATCCTCTTTTTCACGTGGTAAGTATGGTCTTGGCCCTATAAAACTCATTTCACCCTTTAATACATTTACAAATTGTGGCCACTCATCTAACGAGGTTTTCCTTAAAAAATGTCCGACTGGAGTAATTCGAGGATCATCTTTTAATTTTTTGTTAGTTAAATACTCTTCTTTTATTTTAGGATCCTCTTCCATCATTCTTTCAAGCTCAGCTTCGGCATTAGGTATCATTGATCTAAATTTATATATTTTAATTAATTTCCCATTTTTCCCAATCCGTTCTTGTGAAAACATGATATTGTTATGGTCACCGCTCTTAACATATTTATATTTCACATAAACCATTAATGGCAGTAAAGTCATCACCCCAGCGATACCAGCTAATACATCAATAAAACGTTTAAAAAACCGATCCAATAAACTCATTTCATCATTGGATGTGGCAATTAATAATTGCCCATCAAAATCCTGTACTTCAGAAGAAAATGTCATCGTTCCATTGACATTCGGTAAATATTTAACTGATTCTACTTTTCCATATATATCCGCCATTACTTTATCTAATACTTGTTGATTGGCTTCAGGTAAAGCAATGATTATTTGCTCAATCTTTTCGTTCTTGATCGCTTCATCTATTTTAGCATAATCGTATACAACAGTATGTTTAATGATATTATCTTGTTTAAACCCAAATAATTCATCTGTTTTATTAACATCAACATATCCCTTTACATTAGTTAAAGCAAAGCGATTATTATTTGATATCTTCCCTAATCTCGCGGCCTCATATCCTGTTCCAATAACTAATGTTTTTCTTGCAAACTGTTCCCTAAAGGCAATTCGAAGAAATCGCGATGCTAATAAACTAATCAAAAACATTGATATTGCCATTAATGTTAAATGCATTCTTCGCTCATAACCAGTAGATTGCGGTACTAACACTAATAACGCTATGTAAAAACAAAAACTAGATTTAACTAATTGTTGTATTTCATTCCATATCAAACATGTATTCAATGAATAATGTCCATAAATAAACAAAAACAAAAAATATAATGTTCCCGAACCAATAATCAGATCAATATCCATATGAAAATACAAACAAATAAAATAATACATCACTACCTCAATAAAAAATAACATGATTGGCATTAATTTTCTATTCACACTCACACCTCGACATTCATAGAACAATTATACCCTAATATCCTCATTATTTCTATCTTTTATCAGTTTAAACAACTAATAAGATTGTTTAAACTGATAAATATTGTATAATAATTATATACTTTACGAGGAGGTTACTCATGAAATTCTTTTATACAGGATTAAATAAATTTATGTGGAATCATTCATTTATCAAATCTTGTACGCATTTTGCTTCAAGATTTTGTCCATATATAGTTGCAATATTTTATATATTATTCTTAGTGAAAATAATTTTAGATCGACCAAATAATCTCTTAATTCTAACTGCCGAACCAATCGCCGTCTTTACTGTTACAACTATTTTACGACTCGTAACAAATCGAAAAAGACCATCAGAAAAGTATAATTTGATTCCCATTGATGGCAGTAAAAAAACCGGTCACTCATTCCCAAGTATCCATGTTGCGATGTCTATATCAATTGCTTTAGCCGTACTGCGGTATGGACCAAATATGGGACTGTTATTATCAGTGCTCGCCGTTTCGATAACATTTATCAGACTTGTTTCTGGTGTACATTATATCAGTGATATTATTGCCAGTATTTTAATCGCATTTATCATTGATTTAATCTAACTACACCATTTGTACTGAAAGTTTATCCTCAGATAACTTGTAAAGATTAGCTATCGTGTATCATGTTAACTATTCTTTTGATTAATCAGACTAGCATGTCATAATTATTTTAAAGAAATAGGAATTGATCATATGGGAATTAGAAAAAAGATTGTTGATGGTGTTTCTGATAATGTATTGACTGATGAAGAATTAAAAGATCTTGTCAAACAAGTTGAGCTAAAAAAAGAATTGCATTTACAACATGATAAGTTAATAAATAGTGAAGTTAAAACAATATATTTTGATGATTTTTCAAAGAAACATCGTTTAACATATAATAGTTGCAAAAAATCAATGAGATAAATTATGAATATTAGCTAAAAAGCATGTCATTTTAAATTAACTTGCTTTTTATTATAATGTCTGATCAGTAGAATCCCAAGTTTGATTTAATGGAATTTTATGAAGTGTTGGTTTGCTTAAAGGATCGCTTCCATAAAGAATATCAACCCAAGTATATAATGGACAATTATCATAATTCTATTTAGCATCGCCACAGGTTAACCGGACCCAACCAGGAAAACAAGTTATTATACATGCTTGCTGATAGGATTCGATTATTCATCTTTTTATAAGAAACTGAATGGAATAGGATTCCATTTACTATTTGCGTCGAAAATCACCCATAGCTATGACTAATTAAAGCGCGCCAACGATATTGGAAATGCTGATGTTTTTTGGACTTTTTTATTATCATAAACCAGGTGGGTTCATGAATCCTAATGATTCTTTAATTCTTTTTGTATTGTACCAGTTAATATATTCATTTAGCTTATTTATAAATTCATCAATACTGGTATTTGTCTAGTCTTGATTATAAAAGAAGTCATTCTTTAATCTTCCAAAAAATCCTTCACATGCCGAATCATCTGGTGAACAGCCTTTTTTAGACATAGGACGGGTAAGCCCGTTAGTATTCATTAGTTCGATCCACTCCAGACACCGATAGTGCCATCCTCTATCACTGTAAATAATTGGCTTCTCATTATTCTTAAGATTAGTTATCACATCTTTCAGTACTGTATTTACTAAATTACTATTGGGTGAAAGTCCTATTATCTACGATAATACATAACCATTAAAACAGTCTATCATTGGTGATAGATATACTTTATCACCGTTTATAGCAAACTCTACCAAATCAGTCAGAAGTTTCTCGTTAGGTTTATCTGACTTAAAGCTTCTATTTATAAAATTAGGAACCCTAGGACTTATTTCTCCTAAATATGAGCTGTATTTTCTTTTCTTAATATTTATAACAACCAAACTTTGAGAGTTCATTATATTTCTGACAACCTTCTTTTTTAATGAATGTTTTATTCTTCTATATCCATAGCTTTGATATGAATTACTAAAAAAATATTTCTTATCCTGATTTTAATATCAATGCCCATTTCTTTTTTAATAATTCAGATACCTTTATACCTTTTCTAATATATTTTCCCATAGTTAATCGATATATATCTTTTTTTAGTTTTTCAATTTCTTCTTTTAATTTATCTGTCTCATTTGACCTGTTCGATTTTTTATCATTAATCTTATCTTCTAATTCCGCTAAAACAAGATTATTTTTCCAGTTATATAATGATGTCCTGGATATTTTAGTTTTTCCTAAAATATCACTCATGGTTTCTTTTCCTACAGCCACTTCTAACGTAGCTTCCTTCTTTTCTTCCTGAAAATATTGTATAAAAGATTTTCCTTTTAAGGAATAGATTTGTGATTTTTAATATCTTCGCATAACCAGTTAGATAAAACCGGTCTGCATGGATAGCCCAGCTCTTTTACTGTAAGACTAATATTTTCCATGATTTAAATAAAAATCAACAGCTTTCATTCTATCCGCTTTTGAATATCCGCTTCTTCTGTAATGATTTATAACTACAGTGTTATCGTTTTTTATGTAATCGTCATACCATTTTTTCAATATTCTCCTGTCTGAATAACCTAATATATTTATAACAAGTGCTGCTTTAAATTTAAATAAAATATAAAGTTCTATAGCTTTTTTCTTTGTGATTTTTTATACATAAATAGACCTGTCCGGCCCAACCTTATGTCCTCATTCCTAATTTTTACATATTTATATTGACATTTATAGTCAACTTTTAATCCAAAGATACATCTATTATAAAAACAAGCCTTACTGGTCATCATTCCAATGAGCTTATCTTTCTTTGGCAAATTCCAGATACTCTTTTTCAGTTAAACCACTTTGCTCCTTCAGTATGCTTTTCTGTTTCTTCGTCAATTTGTATCCGTTACAGAGCAGGTGGAAACTTTTATCAATAATGTAGTTTTCCACTGCCCAAGTAAAAACTTTAAGATAGTTAGATACTTTGAATTTTATTCAAACAAAAGTTCCAAGACATATGATAAGATGGCTGTTTTGGTTGACAAAAAAGCAAACGGAGAACACAGTTAAAAAAAAGAACGAAAAGCAATTGCAAAAATCAATCAAGATAAAATACATTTCAGATTTAATATGATAAAATCATTTTATAGGGCTGTGTAAATATGAGGAAATTATGATTTACATATAAACTTATGATCCTTTTGAATGAGGTGTAAAAAATAATAGACAATACAGAAACAAATGCATCTATAAAACAAAATACCTCATCAAAAGAAAAAGTCCCCAGATAATCGAATATACAGGTGAAGAATTGACGCATTAATAGAAGATGGTGTATTGATTGAAATGAAATGTGAATCCTGTGGGTATGAAGAAGGTGCCCCGGACTGGATATTAGAAGAATTTTTAGAAATAGAATTAAACAGCGGGTCAAAAAATAGAAGATATAGTTGTCATTGTCTTAACTGTAATAAGACAATGTTCAGGAAACAGTGATTTTCTGACACTTTTTTAATTGCCTTGAAATCAAAGTATACCCTTATAGTAAGAATTGCATACAATTCTTACTAACGAATCCAAAATAAAAAAAGCAGAAACGCCTCTATTTATCGACATTTCTGCAAATTGGATATTCGATATATCTAAACAGCTAAAAGTTGGCGATATTCATCAAATATCTGGTTTTCTTATATTATTTTATAAATGAATTGCTAGTATTTCCTGGGGCTTTCTCACCTTTATTTACCAACATGACTTCTATTGCTTCTAATCTCTTTGACAATCCTTCTGTTCCAGCGCTTGAACCATTTTTAGCCCAACCTAACCAACCATAATCCTGCGCATGGACACGATAATAGATATCATATTTATCAGCCATTTCACCAGTTAGTTTGATTTTGATTGCTTCTAATCTTTTTGATTGATCGACTGTTCCTGATAAAGCACCATTACTTTTCCAGTCTTGCCAGCCGATATCCTGGATATGAGCCTGATATTGAATATCTCCATCATATAACTGGTTATCAAGATTAATTTGAATTGCTTCTAGTCTTTTTGATTGATTTGTTGTTCCTGATGTTTGACCATCATACGCAGTACTCTGCCATCCATAATCTTGAACGTGGGTACTGTATTTGATATATCTTTGTCGATAAGGTGTAGCTGTACCACCAGGTGCTGCTGCACCTTTTTTTACTAGTTTAATTTCAATTGCTTCTAAACGATAAGAATATCCCGCAGTTCCTGCTGATTCACCATTCTTTGCCCAACCTAACCAACCAAAGTTTTGGGCATGGACACGATAATAGATATCATATTTATCGGCCATTTCGCCTGTTAGTTTGATCTTGATTGCTTCTAATCTTTTTGATTGATCGACTGTTCCGGATAAAGCACCGTTACTTTTCCAGTCTTGCCAACCGATATCTTGGATATGCGTTTGATACTGAATTTCTCCAGTATATGAACTATTTTTTGATAAACTTATCTTGATTGCTTCTAATCTTTTTGATTGATTGACTGTTCCGGCTGTTTGACCATCTTTTTTAGATGTTTGCCAACCGATATCTTGGACATGGGTTTGATAATTCACTGATGGGGTTTGTTCTACAACAGTAACTGTACATGTTGCTGTTTTACCATTGCTTGTTTTTACAGTGATAGTTGCTGTACCATTAGATACTGCTGTTATCTTACCATTAGCATCAACTTTGGCCACGCTAGTATTACTAGAAGACCATCCTAAAGTTTTATCATCTGTTGTATTTGTAGGATTAATTGTTGCTTGTAATGTTTCCGTACTTCCTTTATTAAGGGTAGTACTAGACTTGTTTAAAGTGACACTTGTAATTGAAAGATTTTGAACAAGTCTAAATTCAATAGCTTCCATTTGTTCATTACCACTAGTGACACCACTCATACTCCCTTGGTTTGCCCAATTAGACCAACCTACATTAGATAAGTGTGTACGATATTGTAATTTATACCCTTCTAATCCATTTAATTCAACATTCACAGCTTGTAAAGGTAACGATTCTCCTATACTACCTATAATTGTATCTCCAGAAACATTAGTATATGTTTTCCACCCATTTTTCTTATCATATGTTTTAACTGTTAAATTATAATTACTTACATTATCAAGGCCTAATTGAAAAGCCTGCAATGCCAAAGACTCCCCAACTGTACCTGCTGTCTCACTATCACCAACATATTCCAACCACCCTGAATTACTAACATGTGCTTGATAATAAATGCTTGGCTTAGTAATCACTACTGAACTATCTTTTACTAGTCTAAAATCAATCGCTTGAATATTTTTTCCAGAAGTTCCTGCATTCGACCCTTGATTCATCCAACTAGACCATCCTATATCAGAACTATGAACCCGATATTGTAACTTATATCCAGCCTGATTAGTTAAGGTAAAATTAACAATTTGCAACGCTTTATTATTATTGCCAATCATAGTATTCGATGTGATTTTATCATATGTTGTCCATGATCCATCGCTATATATCTTACCTGATAATTTTGCAGATTTTACTGTATTAGACAAATTAATTTTTATTTGATATAAATCTAATGACCTACCTGTAGTTCCTGCTGTATTGGGCTCTGTTACCTGATCTAGCCATCCAACACTTTGACAATTAGCCTGATAAGAAATTGTCGGTTCATTACTATCTTTACCAGTTGGCTCACCTACTGTATTTTCAGTATCCTTACTAACAGATGAAATTGAATTTGATCCTTGACTTACAACTACAACACTTGAACTGGGAATAAAACCATAATCTTTATCAAAATCATATTCTGCCTGACTAGGTGTATTAATAATACCTGTGCGATTACTATTAACCGCGCCATCAGATTGAATCTTGTAATAACCATTTTTATCACCATTTTTTAAAATAATAAACGCATAATTTGATGGTGCTTGTCCTTTTAATGATGTTGTCTTACTTTTTGGATATGTAGAATATAATGTGTTAGAGTTGGAATTTGCATCACTTTTTATATTGATAATATTATGATTCGTATTAATCGTATCTTTAATACCAATAGTATATTTATAAGAATCTTTTGCTCCTAAATAACTATCAATTTTCCAACAAACAGCAGCTGCCTTCTCTCCCCAATAAGGATCTGATGCATATTTTACATTAATACCACTTGCTTTGTCTCCAACATTAGCTCCAAAATATCTACCGTCAGTCACAGGATCCAAATATCCTTTTGAAATAAACTGTGATGAATGATAATAAATACTATATTCAACTGATGAATAACCATTTGCACTTCCACTCGGATCACTATCATAAGCAGCGTGACCAAATAAATTATTCTTATTTGCTGCTATTGAACTGCATCCCCAAGCACTTTCATTCACAGCTACCGCCAACATAAGAAGCGCATTTGTTCCATATTTATTTTGATTTTCAATAAAAGCGCTACCTGTATTTCTTAATTTTGAAGTACGTCCATAATTACTTTCTGATGATCCAACCATCGAATTAATTGCACTATTCAATTGTTCTGCTGTATACGTAGTAACACTCCGATGTGATAAGTACTCATAATAATTATAGTATGGTGAGTTACTATTTACTGAATTAGCCCTTGAATTATTACGATAGTCGTTTAACATTGTAGCATAGCTAGATTGTGTACTTCCTTCATAAAAGTAATGACCATCATAGCTATAATACTCTACACCTTCTTTCAGATAGGACGGTTTAGGCCCATAATCAAGTGAAGAACCATATGTACTGTTTACCAAATTAGTACTAATTCCATGATATATTCTGCCATTTTTCACATAATATTTACTCAACGTATTTACTGCGGAACTAGTATATTCCAATACCTGTACCTCTTTTACATTAACCCATCCTACTACACCAGCCTGCATAAATTTTACTTTAGTTGGATTAGTTTCATTGTCATATCCTAAAAAAGCTCCATCTGCAGCATAATATCCATTCGTATATCCTGCCCTAGCAGTTGTAACTTCAGTGTATTCAGTATTAATCTCAGACGAACTTTTAGTTCTAAAGTTGACAACGGCAGTAGACGAATTACTAATTCTAGCTGCTGAACGCATTACAACATTTGATTCAAAAGTTTCAAATGTTTTAGGCATCTCTGCTTCAGTTTCTTCCAATGGAAATACTTCTCCATCTTCATTCATAGTGGTTACATCTTGCCCATTATTAAGAATATCTTCCGCCTTAGTTGTATCCTTATAGTTTTCTAATTTTTCTTCTGTATCCTTTATTTCTTCAGCAGAAACATTATTTACAAAATGATAATTAGAAAAACACACTGACATAACCATCAATGAGACTACAATTTTTTTTACTATTCGCTTCATTTATCGACCTCCTCTTCTAAAACTTTATCCCTAAAAATTATAACAATGATTATTTTAAATTACTAGCTAAATTATATGAATTACACAATATGTGAAAAACAATTACAATTATATACTGTGATTCTAAATATTTATTATTTTATTTCTTTATAAAAAGGTTCCTTATACTTCCATGCATGCTGCCCTGCCATATTTTGACATTTTATATAAATTTTACATTAAAATTACTAGTGCTTTTTATAAAAAATCTTTAAATAGAGCAAGCACTAAAAAAATAGTGAAACATAGTATGGCTAAATCTCACTATTTTATGCTTATATCTTATTAATATATGCGATATTAGTATTTATCTTTAATACCATTAGTAATTACTAATATTACCGCTATAATCAATAATAATCTTAGCATCCGATTTTAAATTTTTTAAAATATAAACCATATTATCCTCAGGAATAGAAATACATCCTGCAGTTGCATTAGAAGTATTGCAATGTAAGAATATTGCTGATCCCATCCCAGGAATACACGCTTTATTAAAGTCAAGGGCTAAAGCATACTTATATGCTTTAGCATATCCAATTAAATGTTCGGCTGAACTCCATTGAATTCCAGTTTCCCTTATATCCGCTAGTTTATTGTAATATTTACTATTAACATCATCAACCCAGTAGTGATTATCATTAACTTTTAAATAATCCTTTGATGAACCTGGGTCATCTGCCAAACCAAAAGCCTGACCAAATGAATAAATTCCTGTTGGTGTTTTACCATCACCTTCGCTAATTTTATTTATGCCATTTTTCCCAATTCTACCAGATACATTAAACTTATCCTGCCATATCCCTTCGTTATCTTTAGTGTGCATCGAAACATCAGCATAGCTTCCATTTGAAGCTGAAACAATAATAAGTTGTGAAGAAGTCCGAGCAGCTTTTAAATTTGCTACCCATGAATTATATTTATAAAATATATTTTCTGTTGGTCCTGGTGCCCCTTCTCCTTTTTTTACCAGTTTTATTTCTATTGCCTCTAGTCTATATGAATACCCCTCGGTTCCTGAAGCTGCTCCATTTTTAGCCCAGTCTAACCAACCAAAGTTTTGGGCATGAACACGATAATATATATCGTATTTCTCTGCCATTTCACCAGTAAGATTAATCTTAATCGCTTCCAATCTCTTAGATTGTCCACTTGTTCCTGCTATTGCTCCGTTACTCTTCCAATCTTGCCATCCGATATCCTGAATATGTGTACTATATTCAATATTCCCATTGTATATTTGATTATCTAAATTAATTTGTATTGCTTCTAATCTTTTGGATTGACCACTTGTTCCTGCAGTTTCTCCATCATACATACTATCTTGCCAGCCAATGTCTTGCACGTGGGTATTATACTTTATATACCTCTGTATGTATGGTTTAACTGTATTTCCTGGAGCTGCTCCATCTTTAGTTATCAATTTAATTTCTATCGCTTCCAGCCGATATGAATATCCAGCAGTTCCTGCACTATTGCCATTTTTCGCCCAATCTAACCAACCAAAATTTTGTGTATGCACTCGATAATATATATCATAATATTCTGCTATATTCCCTGTAAGTTTTATCCTTATAGCTTCTAATCTTTTGGATTGATTGGTTGTTCCAGATAAGTCTCCATTACTCTTCCAATCTTGCCATCCGATATCTTGAATATGTGTTTGATATTGTATATCTCCACTATGCAAATCATTATCCATTAAATTTATTTTAATACCCTCTAATCTTTTAGATTGACCACTTGTTCCTGCAGTTTGACCATCTGTTTTACTACTTTGCCAACCAATATCCTGAATGTGTGTTTCATACGATATTTTAGGTTCTAAAAATTTATCATTACCATAATTATCACTATTTTCTGTTAAATTCACTTCACCGAAATCATCTTTTGCATATATCGATGAAATTGGACAAAATAAAATAAAACACAGAAAAATTCTTAATATTTTTTTCATAAACACCTTCCCCTTCAAATATTTTTTTAATCTTCTTTATTGATATATTAACTTTAAATCGAGTCCCAAAAGTGATATCCATCTTCTAAACTAAACAAATCAGTAAAAGGATATTTATTATTTTGAAAATTTAATGTGACCATAATTTCTATATCTATATTCTAATCTATAATTAATTAACTGTCTAATATAACAATAATATATATTTTTATTACTTATCATCTCTATAGTGGCAAATAAATTAAATATATTTGTTAGATCATATTAATAGATTATTGATCAAACTTATAAATATTCTCATCTAAAAAAGTTGAACTCTTTTTAACTTCAGCCTCAATATAAGCCTGACCATACTTTTCAATCGCTGTAGGTAAACTACTAAAAAGATTTGTACCTAAAGCTAACTTATTTCCATCTACTTTAAATCCCATAGCTGCTAACGTAGTTGGAAACATATCTAAATGACTGAACTGTCTGTTTTTTATATTATTACTCGATACTTTAGAATTAATAAAACAGTTATATGTCGTTCTAACATAATCAGCAGGAATATCTTTAGTATATTTAACCGCCATAGTATTATGATCACCAACTAAAACAATTGTTGTATTTGCAAACCAGGACTGTTCCTTACACCATGAGATAAAATTATTTACTTGTTTTGATTGACAAGCATAAATATTCTCATATCTATTTGAATAGGTATTCGGACAAAGTGAACATTTAATTCCATCGGTTGTATGGCAATCTATTGTTGCCATTGTAAAATTAAATTTTTGACCACTATTGACTAAGTTAGTTATCTCCTCCTTAGCAATTCTAAATAAGCCCTGATCATTTATTCCCCACTCGCACACTTCACCTCGTTGCACTCGTCCATCATTCTTAAGGGCTTTATAATCTACGATCTTATAGTTTCCATGTTGTTCGAACAGCTTATCAGTCCCCGCGAAAGTTGCATTACCTCCAATACAAAATTCCTGAATATAACCATTTTCCGCAAGAATATCACCAATCATTTTTGCTCCCGGCATAAATTTAGCATAATTACTCATATCATTAGCTACTTCTGATTTTAATGGCAAGCCTGATGACTGCCCTACCATTGAAGCTATCGTCCAAGTAGTTCCAGTAAACCCCAAAGCCCCTCCAGCTTTGTCAGTATTTGAAAAACTAATATTCTCATTGGCTAATTGAGTCAGCTCAGGTAAACAATTAATTTCTTTGATACCGCCATTAACAACATCCATGAACGTATTTTCATAAGACTCTAAATATATATATATTAAATTATTAGGATTCTCACCAGAAACTGCAACACTCGTTGGATCAGCATAAATAAGTTCTGGATCTCCGTCCGAAACCTCTTTCTTTACAGCAATCTTTTTCGGCTCATATATTTCCGTTTTTTGATTACTTTTGCGCAAATAGTCAAATACCCCAAAATTACTTTCTGCCATAGATAACGCACCTGCCAATAAAACAACTCCTAAAACCCATAGATGACGATTAATCACATATAAAAATCTTGGTTTCACAAATCTATTTGCCCAATATTTTCTTATCAAATAGTAAGAAATTAAAACAATTACCATTATTACCAAAGAAAAAACAAGTGATTCTAAAATCCAGCTAATAATAATACCATGATCAGTACTTGTTGTCGGAGCTAATACAGTAAACAACAACTGATCCATATCTACTTTTCCAAAAGTACGATTACACCACAATACCGAAGTACAAATCATTAACGATAAAAATAAAAAAATACTAAATATAATTATTGATACAGCTCTATGCCTTTTACTCATTACTATCACCAAATTTAATTTTAACATAATCTTTAACAATTTCTAACAAATTTCTAACACAATAATATATTCGTTTCTAAATTAGATTAAAAATTTATTTTTCTTTAAAAAAACAACACTTCACCTTATAATATAACTATGGAAAAACTATATTCAACTGGTGAATTTGCGAAAATGGCAGGTGTCACCTTAAGAACAATCAGATATTATGATAAAATCGGTCTTTTAAAACCAACAAAAATTCTTGATAACGGATATCGCCGCTATTGCAATCGTGATTTAATTACCCTTCAAAAGATCCTCTCACTAAAAGAATTAGGATTCTCACTTGAAGAAATTTATCCTCTTATTCAAGATAATAACCAGGATAACTTTAAAGAGTCGATTAAACTGCAAACCAATCTAATTGATCAGAAAATCAAACATTTAACCAATCTAAAAGATTCTTTAAAAGCAACAGAGCGTCTAATCAATAAAAAAAATATCGCCTGGGACAAAATTATTGAACTGATCCGCTTATCAACAATTGATGATAATCTTGTCACGCAATATATGAATGCTAAAAATCTTGATACACGAATCAAACTGCATGACAAATTTTCAATAAACCAGCAAGGCTGGTTTCCCTGGATTTTTGAACAAATTGATTTTTCCACCGTGTATCGTCTATTAGAGCTCGGCTGTGGAAATGGTAAATTATGGGAGAACAATACATATAATCTTCGTAATCGAGAAATCTTCTTATCAGATAATTCTGAGGGAATGATAGATGAAATTCGTCAAAAACTTGGAAATGATTATAATTATATTGTTGCAGACTGCCAAAGTATTCCTTTTAAAAATAACTACTTTGATACAATTGTTGCTAATCACATGCTTTTTTATTTAAAGGATTTAAAACAAGGTTTAACTGAAATAACTCGTGTCTTAAAGAATAATGGTACTTTTTATTGCACGACCTACAGTAAATATCATATGCAGGAAATTAGCGAACTTGCTCAAAACTTTGACTCACGTATCTCTTTATCTGATGATCCTCTTCCTGAACGTTTCGGTCTTGAAAATGGTAAAGATATTTTAAAAAGCTATTTTAATTATGTGGAATTAAAAAAATATGAAGATTATTTGTTAATAACTGAAGCCCAACCACTTATCGATTATATTCTTAGTTGTCATGGTAATCAAAACGAATACCTTGGTAATCGACTAAAAGAATTTAAAATATATATCGAAGATTTAATCAAAGAATCCCAGGGGATTAAGATCACCAAGGACTCTGGTTTATTTATTTGTACGAAGTAAAGCGACTCTTTTAGGAGTCGCTTTACTTTTTAAATTGGTTCAGGAGCCTCTAGATACCGCTCCGCATAACATGTACAGATCATTCCCGTAATGGCTGCTAATGAATATGGATGACTGGCATAGTCATTAATACTTTCATAGCGAATATAGTAATCTACATAGGGAATTTCAATATCCGAATTACAAGTAATTAAATATATTTTAGGTTTGTCATTAGTATTTCTAAATAATGTCTTTCTTTCAAAAGCTCGTTTAAAATAAGTACCGGATTCTGATAAAATAATAATCAAATTACTACTATCAGCATTATTGATATATTCAATTTGATCACTATATTTCATTGATGTATGAATAAATTTATGGCATGTTTGAAGATCATATTGTAAATTTTGGGCAACACTTTGTGATTGCATATATCCAAAGGCTGCAACATTTGAATAATTCGCAATATCAGTTACCAATTTATAAATATCTTTTTCGTTAATTGTTCTCTTTAATAATTGTAAATTTTCTATAACCCCTTCAACAAAGGATTGACCAGGAACCTCTTTTTGATAACTTTGATAATAGAATTTATTTTTGGCATACTGGTGAGCTGGCTGGTACTTTGCAATTTGACTTTTTAACTCATTATAATCTCGTAAGCCAATATCACGGCAAAACCTAGAAATACTAGAATTAGACACATAGCACTCTTTCGCTAATTCGGTTATGGAGATATCCTCCAGAGCCCGCATGTTCTCTAAAATATATTTAGCAATTCGATAATTATTAGAATTAATTAATTCGCTATTGATCGTTGATAACAAGATAATCGTTAAATTATACATACCAGTTCCACCCTTCATAAAATCTATTAATAATTCAATAGTATATCATGAACAGTTAAAATGTCTAATTTTATTTTCTAATTACTACTGTTCTTGCTAGTTTATCATGAAAAGATTGTGATAAAGGATTAAAATACGCATAAATAATTGAAGCGAGGGTTATTGCATACGCTCCATATTTAAGAATCGGAATAATCTCGGCTGTAATCAATAAGCCAATTAATTTACGGATATACGTGGCTGAAACGACAATCCCACCTTCTATTACTACTGCACCAATGATTTCTCTTAAAAACATTGTTTTTGTATCCACTTTTTGTCCATCAGTTTTAACAACTTGTAGTTTACAAATTTTCTTTCCTAAAGTTTGACCTTTCCATATATATGTCGGAACAGCAAAATAATAACAAATCCCAACAACTACAACAAACAGACCATAGATCATTCCTATTTTATAGCCATATGTTTCTAGTTGAAAAGAATATGGTTGAATATAGTCCTTACCCCTAAGAAAAAAAGTTACAGGAATAGCGACAATCATATTACTAATATACCAGTCAATGACCATTGCTAAAAAACGCTGAAATCGCAACTTAGCAATATCATAGCCTTTTATCTCTACTTTTCTTTTATTATCTCTTTTTTTACTCATTTTTCTTCTCCAATAAATTTTTAAAATAAAAAGAGATTTAAAATCTCTTTTTGGTGTGTAAGTTTATCTTTATCCTTGATTGTATCAACTTTTAATAAATTAGCTATTTTCTTCAGCTAATTTCTGTTTTTCCATTAATTTAAAGAATGGATAATAAAGTAGCATATCCAAAATAATTAAGATAATAACCATGATTCCCGCTTTGATATCCATACAGCCCAAGGCTGCGCCAATCGGTGCCGGAGTTGTCCATGGAGTCTCAACTACGCCCTTTCCAACAATATTTAAAGCCATACAAGTATAAGCAATAATTGTATTAATTACCGGTACAAAAATAAATGGTATCATCATTAACGGATTCAAGACCATTGGTAACCCGAAGATGATTGGCTCATTGATATTAAAAATTGCTGGTCCGATTGATAATTTACCTAATGTCTTTAACTCTACTGATTTTGAGCGTAACAAGAGAATACATAAACCTAATGTTGCACCTCCGCCACCAAGTGTAATTACATAAGACCAAAATGGTTGAGTAAAGAAATTGACAATTGGCTCACCAGCTGAAAAAGCAGTGATATTTGCCATTAAATACATTTGCATAAACGGCAGTCTGATTGGCTGCGTAATACTTGCACCATGTAAACCAAAGAACCAGAAAGTTTGAGCAATAATTGTAATTAAACAAATTCCAAGTAATGAATCTAATCCTGAAATTGCTGGTGCTAAAATCGTCATGATCAAACTAGGTAATAATTCACCACTAATATTTTGAATAATCAATGATAAGCCATAGAAGACTCCCATACAAACAAATAGTGGTAAAATTGAATCAAATGATGAAGCGATTGCTGGAGGAACTCCCTCAGGCATCTTAAAACGAATATTTTTCTTCAACATCACCCTCATTATTTCAACACAGCCGATAGAAACAATAATAGCAGTAAAAATACCTTTAGCATCTAGGTAGGTCGTAGGAATAAAACTAGCTGCCTGTGCTAATAGATCATTAGTGTTGGCCCCCTCACTAATTGCACTAGTCAATACCGCAGTTGTTGTTGGTGCACAAATCAATAAAAATACTGTGGTTGAAACAATCGCTGCATTTAATCCTGACATTTCATATCTTTTAGCCAAATGATATGCGATCGCGATAGCAACAAATAGCCCCATTAATGCCATTGTCATATTGTACGGCAGTCGCAAAGCCGTTGCATTGGCCTGAGCCCAATTATACCAGCCAATTAATAGATCACTAATTACTCCCCAATCCGGTAAACTCTTTGGCGTAAATGGTGGAGTTGAAATAATTAAACAAAAACCACCTAAAATCGATAATGGAATCGCCACTACCATACCATCACGAATTGCTGCCAAATGACGCTGGTTCCCAAGTTTATTAGCAATTGGAACTAAAGTCTTATTGGCAATCTCATTGAATTTTTCAATAAAATTCATATTTTAATTCCTCCCTTCTTTTAACCTCCCCATGATTATATAAACTCAACCAGTCTATAAACAATTATTTTGCATAATTGCGAAATAATTTCCAATATTTGGAAATCACTAATTATTTTAGTTGAATTTATGATAAAATGAAAAAATAGCTAAAAAAAGTTATTTTAAAAAATATAAATATTATTAATTATTTTACCAAAATTACCTTGACCTAATATCTTTATTGCCTTAGAATAGCCTTTGTGTAAGCTTTACTTCTTTATCCAAGATGTTTCATAAAATATGAAAATCAAGGAGAAAGATTATGAAATTAATTATTGAAGATTCAAAAGAAAAAATGAGTGAAAGTGCGATGCAAATTTTACTCGGAACAATGATGCAAGATAAGCGTGTAAATATTTCACTAACCGCTGGTCGTTCACCCGAATTATTATATAAAATGATGATTCCATATGTTAAAGATCAAGCAAAATTCGCTGATGTGCAATATTATTTATTCGATGAAGCCCCATATATTGGAAAAACAGCTAAAGAAGATGGTGAAAACTGGAAAGAAATGCAAAAAGTGTTTTTTGAACCAGCTAATATTCCTGCCGATCGAGTTCATATCACTACTATGGACAATTGGGAAACCTTTGATGAACAGATTCGTAATGCCGGAGAAATCGATGCAATGCTGATTGGGTTAGGATTTGATGGTCACTTTTGTAGTAACTGTCCTCGCTGTACACCAATGGACAGCTATACTTATGCATTAGAACGCAAAATTAAAAATGCGGTTAATCCCGCTTATGCTGATAAACCCCAACAACCGGTAACTTTAACAATGGGTCCAAAGAGTTTGATGCGAGTAAAACACCTAGTAATGATTGTCACAGGTAAAGAAAAAGCAGAAATTTTAAAGCAAATGCTTGATTCACCAATCACTGACGAATTACCAGCTACCATTTTAAAACTGCATCCTAACTTTACGGTTATTTGTGATCAAGATGCTGCTTCATTACTAGATTTAAATAACTATAAAAGATTATAACAAAACGGCCTATTGTAGTGTCCCGCCTAAAGTTAGACTGACTTTAGGCGAGCGCTGCATATTAGCCGTTTTATTTATTTTCATATTTTTTTGCACTTGAGAAGCCTTTTCCCCTAACCTCATTTACCTTATTGATAATCATAAAGGCATCAGGATCGATGTCATAAACATAATTATTTAACTGGGTCAACTCTCGATTATTTACAACTGTTAAAACTACTGGGTACTGATTATGCTTAAAACCCGTCTCACTATGAATCAGTGTAGTTCCCCGATCAAGAACACTAATAATCTTTTCATTTATCTCATTAAATTTAGCGCTAACTATTTTGACTTGCATCTGTGATTTTCCAATAACCAATACTTTATCTAAGACAACAGTATAGATCAGCACTAGCAAGATTCCATAAAAAACCATTTCTCGATTACGAATGACCATTTGTCCTAGTAAAATAATAAAATCAAAACCATACATACTTACTGAAATAGGAATACCTAATTTTTTATTTAGGATCAATGGCGGTATATCCATTCCTCCAGTACTAGCTCCACAACGAATTACTAAACCGATTGCTGTACCAATCATTAATCCCGCTAAAATAACGCATAATAATGTATCTTTACTCATCATTTCATTTTTAAAAACACCTTGAAGAATCCCTAAAATGAATGGATAGTAAAAAGAACTGATCAAAGTTGTTAAAGCAAACTTTTTCCCTAATACTTTCCACCCAATTAAAAACATACTGACATTAAAAATTGAAACAAAGACAGTTATTGAAAATCCAGTCGTCGCATTTACTAACAACGCCATCCCTGTTGTTCCACCTGTAATTAAATTATTAGGTAAAATAAACATCGTTACTCCTAAAGCATAAATTGTATTACCTAATAATATTCCGATTATATTTCTGATATCTTTCATTTTCTCACTCTTTCATCATTACTTTCAACTTTATCTATTTTAAATCATAATTGTTTTTTATACAATACAATTACTAATTAATTCTTTTAGACATCTTTTTAGTACTAAAAACTTTAATATCATTATACAATAACACTTGACCCTTACGTTACGTAATGGTTTAAGATTATGATGAAATAAAGGAGGCTTTTTAATATGAAAGGTATTGTATTAGCTGGAGGATCTGGAACAAGATTATATCCTCTAACTCAAGTAACAAGTAAACAATTATTACCAATTTATGACAAACCAATGATTTATTATCCATTAAGTATTTTGATGGAAGCTGGAATCAAAGATATCCTAATCATCTCGACACCTGATGATACTCCTCGTTTTGAAGAACTATTAGGTGACGGCAGCCAATTTGGGATTTCACTTCAATACAAAGTACAACCCTCTCCTGATGGATTAGCTCAGGCATTTATTCTTGGTGAAGAATTTATTGATGGTGAAGGATGTGCAATGGTCTTAGGGGATAATATTTTCCATGGTCATGGCTTAGGTAAACGTTTAAGAGAAGCTGCTAATAAGTTTAGTGGAGCAACCGTATTTGGATATTATGTTGATGATCCTGAGAGATTTGGGGTTGTTGAATTTGATGAAAATGGTAAAGCTGTTTCACTAGAAGAAAAACCAGCTAATCCTAAATCTAATTATGCTGTTACAGGGCTATATTTCTATGATAAAAATGTTGTTGAATTCGCTAAAAGTATTAAACCAAGTGCCCGTGGCGAATTAGAAATTACTGATTTAAATAAAATCTATCTAGATAATGGTACTTTAGATGTAACTTTATTAGGACAAGGATTTACCTGGTTAGATACAGGAACTCATGAAAGTTTAGTCGATGCAACTAACTTTGTTAAAACTGTAGAAACTCATCAAAACCGGAAGATTGCATGTCTTGAAGAAATCGCTTATAATAACGGGTGGATTTCCAAAGACCAGCTTAATACATCATATGAGTTGTATAAGAAAAACCAATATGGTAAATATTTAAAAGATGTATTAGACGGTAAATTTATAGATCAATAAGAGGTAGACAAATGAAAAAAATTGAAACCAAAATCCCTGGTGTGGTTATCATTGAGCCAGATATTCATGGTGATCACCGCGGTTATTTCATGGAAACATATTCAACAAGTAATTTTCATGAATTAGGAATTGATAATGTCTTTGTTCAAGACAACATGTCTTTTACAGCAAAAAAAGGGACTTTAAGAGGCTTGCATTTCCAAAATGATCCAATGGCCCAAGCTAAATTAGTTAGCTGTACTAAAGGAACTGTTATTGATGTCGCTGTTGATATTCGTAAAGGTTCTCCAACTTATAAACAATGGGTTGCAGTAGAGTTGAGTGAAGAAAATAAGAAGATGTTCTTTATTCCTCGAGGATTTGCTCATGGTTTCTTAACATTAGCTGATAATGTTGAATTTAGATACAAAGTAGATAATTTATACTCTAAAGAACATGATCGGGGAATTCGTTACGATGATCCTTCGGTCAATGTTGATTGGGGCGGATTATTAAATGGAATTGAACCAATCTTATCAGATAAAGATAAAAATGGTCCTACATTAGATGAAAGTGATTGTAATTTTAAATTTGAAGGAGATAAATAAATGAAAATTTTAGTAACAGGTGGAGCAGGTTTCATCGGTGGAAACTTTGTTCACTATATGGTTGAAACTTATCCAGAAGATATGATCGTTAACTTAGATTTATTAACTTATGCTGGAAACTTAGAGACTTGTAAACCAGTTGAAGGTAAACCGAATTATAAATTTGTTAAAGGTGATATTGCTGACCGTGAATTCATCTTTAAGTTATTTGAAGAAGAAAAATTTGATGTTGTTGTTAACTTCGCAGCAGAATCACATGTTGATAGAAGTATTACTGATCCTGAAATCTTCGTTAAAACAAATGTTATGGGAACAACTACTTTATTAGATGCAGCTAAAGAATTTGGAGTAAAAAGATATCATCAAGTATCTACTGATGAAGTATATGGTGACCTACCTTTAGATCGACCTGATTTGTTCTTTACTGAAACAACACCATTACACACATCTAGTCCTTATAGTTCATCAAAAGCTTCTGCAGATTTATTTGTTTTAGCTTATCATCGTACTTTTGGATTACCAGTAACTATTTCTAGATGTTCAAATAACTATGGTCCATATCATTTCCCTGAAAAGTTAATTCCATTAATGATTTCAAGAGCTTTAGCTGATGAAGAATTACCAGTATATGGTAAAGGTGATAATGTTCGTGACTGGTTACATGTATACGATCACTGTGTTGCAATTGACTTAATTATTAGAAAAGGTCGTGTTGGTGAAGTTTATAATGTTGGTGGTCATAATGAAAGAACTAATTTAGAAGTTGTTCAAACTATTTTAAAAGCTTTAAATAAACCTGAATCTTTAATCAAATATGTTGAAGATCGTAAGGGGCATGATCGTCGTTATGCTATTGATCCAACTAAATTAGAAACAGAACTTGGATGGAAACCAAAATATAACTTTGATACTGGTATCCAACAAACCATTCAATGGTATTTAGATAATAAAGAATGGTGGCAAAATATTCTTTCTGGTGAATATCAAAACTATTTTGAGAAAATGTACGCTGGAAAAGTAAAATAATTGTTATTTAAATTAAAAATTGTTGAACATAAATGAGTTCAACAATTTTTTTATTATCAAATTAATTAAAATTTGAAGATTTTTGGTTCTTCTGTAAAAGAACAGATTTTTGCAGTTACATTACGAAGATAAAATACTTCTGTATTTCCATCTCCAGGCTGATACATTTTTTGCAATGATGGATAGGCTGCTAACATATGTTTTTGTGCATCAATATTATTATCAAGATAAGCAGTTGCTTCAATTCTAATCCATTTTCCATCATCCATAGCACAAATCTCTATTTGAGGATTCTCTTTAATTTGTCGCGAAACAGCTTTAACTTTACCAGTTTGGATATACAATCTATTATTATACAAATCAATTGTCCCAAATGGCCTAACCCGCGGTTTATAACCCTCAACAGTAGCTAAATAATAAGTTCCACATTTCTTCAAGAATTCATAAACTTCATTCATACCAGCTCCTCCTTATAATATATATTTTACTCCCCTCAACTCATTAGTACAATCTAATCATTATAAACTTAGTTAAATCATTATATTAGTTATAATTTTATTCTTTAATCTCTCTTATCAGCATTTATAATAAATAATTTAAAATAATTAAAATTAAAAAAGCATTCCTTTAGTTTAACTAAGAAAATGCTTTTTAATAATTTTAATAATGAATAAAAACTGGATCATTCATTCTAATCAGCTCATATAATTTTTTGGCATCCTCTTCTTGAAGATTCAAACATCCATGTGATCCTTTTACTTTATACAGATCTGGAGTCCAATTTGCCCAGTCGCTTCGATCCAAAGCATGATATCCAGTTCCTGTCCACATAATTCTAATCCAATATTTAACCGGAGTCTCATAATCTTCGCCAACTAAAACTTTCTCTGGTTTTTTCTCTTTGATATACCATACCCCTGTACGTGTGATACGATCATTTTTCTCAGTTGGTAATCCACTTACACAAATACAAGAATAAGCTAATTGACCATCACGATACACGTATACTCTTTGTTCAGTTAAATCAATTTCACTATAATTTTGAGTATCCCAATCATTTTCAAAGTTTTCATAATCTTTTTGATATGCCTTATTAGAATAAGTTGGTTCTAATTCCGTTGTTAAAGCTTTTTGATTCTTTTTACTTTGCTCACTGAGGTAGGCCTCAATTAATTTACTGTCCGTTTTTTCAGTAATCGCTGCTTCTACTTGTTTAACGATCTTTTCATAATCAAGGCGCCAGCCATAGTCACCACCTGAAATCTGAATCACGTTTCCATTATGAGTCGTAAAATTACGTTTCTTTCCAACTGTCTTATAGCGCAAACAAAATTCTTCAATCCACTCACTCATTGCTTCTTTATCAAGGACAACTTCACCTTTATCATTACAGCTTAACCAGTTTTTAATATCATCTGGTGTCATCGTCTCAACTTTGCCTTCTCCCATATCCCAGTTGATCCAATTTAATAGATAATTATTATACGTATTCAACATCTCTTCTAAATGCTTATCACTAATATCACTAACTGGCTGTTGATAAACTTCTGCATATTTATCTTGATCAGTTAAATCAATCTTTGTAGTTAATTTACTTATTGACGTTGTAATTAAGTTACTAAATTTTTCGAGATTTAGTTCATTTCCAATTGTTGCTTTAACCATTTTTCCACTCTTCGTTGTTTCATCGTATTCAATATGAGCATTTGTTGACTGCACAATTTGATATTCTTCATTCCCATTGATAAGCACTGAACCATTAACTATTTCACTTAATTTATTTTGATCATAAGATATTTTTAAATCAATATCATGGTTGTAACCACTAAAAATCCCAAAAATACTACGTTGACTGCGATGATTTTTATAGTCACTTTCTAGATTTTTTTCAAAATCTGCACTTAAATTAATATCTTTCCCTGCAATCGTAAGCTTTTGATTTCCCTCTGCCCCTATTTCCAAAGCATAACTTTCAATCTGGTTCTTTAATACATTTTTACTTTCTTCATAAGTCATGCTTGATACATCGATTCCATTAATAGATGTATTAGGATACCACTTATCACGATAATAAAATGAAAAAATAGCAAAGACAACAATAACTCCTATAATTACTCCACCAGTAATTTTAACACTCTTTTTTAATTTTTTTATCTTCTTAATAAACGCCAATCTACTTCTCTCCTTACAACAACAAACCTTAAATTTTATCTCATTATAGCACAAATAATATCGGTTTCAATCAATTCGCTTAATTAACAAAAAAATCAACAATCTTAAATAAATTTAACAAATTTAACATAAAAAGCCGACTATAATCGTCGGCTAACTTAATCCTTTTACATCAGCTTCAGTAAGTTTTTTACCAGCTTCAATTTTATCAATTACTTTACGAATATTTTGAATTGATTTTTTATAAGGGATTGTAATATATGTTTTCTTCCCTTTTTGCGAATATGTATCATATGAAATAGCCCCATCACCAGTTACTTGAACATTGAACATTTCCCAATTGGCCATATCATCTAACTGCATATTAACTAATGACTTGATATCATCACTTGACATATCAGTTTCAAAACTTCCCTCAACAGCTGCTAAAATATTGCTATAGTTAGTAATAATTTTCGGTGACATTGCTTTTTTCAACATTGCTTTTAATAACCGCTGCTGATTTTTACCACGATCAAAGTCTCCCGATGGTAGAGCATAACGTTCCCGAACAAAACATAATGCTTGATCACCATTTAATTCATTGACACCTTTTTTTATCTTATAATTACCATGTAATGTTGTAAATTCATACGGTGAGTCTACTTCCACTCCCCCCAAGGCATCAATAATGTTTGTAATTCCACTAAAATTAGTTTTTGCATAATAATTGACTTTTAGATCTAAAAAGTCTTCTAGTGTCTGAATCGTCTCATTAATTCCATACATTGCTGAATGGGTAATTTTATCCATCTTACCATTTTTATGCAGATTGACTTGAGTATCTCTAGGAACACTAACCATCAATACTTGTTTTTCCAATGGATTGACACAAACAACAAGATTTACATCCGCACGAGAGATAGTGTTAACTGAACCATATGTATCAATACCAGTTATATAGACAATAAAAGGATTTTCAGTAACATCTGTCTTTGTTGTTACTGCTTCTAATTTTTCTTGAACTTCCATTTTATAAACAACTTTAGTTTCATCTTCAAAACTTTCGTGATTAGTTTCCAACACACCTAAATATGACTGATCAGCAACAATACAATCTACTTCACCTTTATACAGAGCATCTGCTAAATCAGCATAATCACTATAATTTTTCTTTTCAGGTTCTTTACCGATTTTTTCTTGTACTTGTGCTAAAGCATCGGTAATACTAGATACACTAGTTTTATTTTCTACTCCGATTGTTTTTCCTTTCAAATCTTCAACTTTATTAATTTTTCCTTGCTTCATTGCATATACTGCAATAACTCTAGTTTGCGTAAATGCACTTGTAATATTACTTAAAAAACTATTACCCTGTGAAGCATACACGCTTCCTACGATCAATAGAGCAGATAAAGCAACACTTACGAACTTACTAATAAAAATTCTAAAGCCTTTTCCTGTTCTTCTTTTTCTTCGTGCTCCGGATGTAATCCAAATCATTTCAAGCAATAATAATGCTATTAAAACAATTATTAAAATTGCATAATACCTAGTTGGTAACATTTTCAATACATAAATATATCCTAAGAATACGGCTGAAGCAATTAACTGTATCGTTAAAATAATTCCTTTAGATGTAAGTTTAGAAAACATTCCTTTTTTCTTTTTCTTCTTTGCCATTCTCTCACCTCACCGAACACCTTTTATAATATCATATTGATTTGTCGTAGCATAGGTTATTTTGTTGTTAAATAGAAAGAGCTTCATAATGAAGCTCTTTAGTTTCCTAGCCCTTTTAAATCCTCTTCAGAAATAGTTCCACCTTGTTCTACCGTATCAATGATCTTCTTAATTTTTTTAACTTGTTTTTGATAAGGTTTCATTACATAGACCTCTGTCCCATACATTGATGCAGTTTTCGAAGTTTTATAACCTTCACCTTCTACTTGAACATTATAAACAGTCCAATCCGACATATCGTTTAACTGCATATTCAATAACGACTTAATTTCTTTACTTGACATATCAGTTTCAAAACTTCCTTCAATCGCAGTCAAAATATTATTAAAATTAGTGATTATCTTTGGTGACATTGCTTTTTCTAACATTGCTTTTAATAATTTTTGTTGATTTTTACCACGGTCAAAATCTCCATTTGGTAAAGAATATCTTTCCCGAACAAAGCATAATGCTTTATCCCCATCCATTTGGTTTTCGCCTTTAACAATGTTGTAATTACCATGTAATGTTGTGAATTTATAATCAGAATCGATTGTTACCCCACCAAGAGCATCTACAATATTTGTCATTCCACTAAAATTAGTTCTCGCAAAATAATTAATTTCAACATCTAAGAAATCTTCAATCGTACTAATTGTTTCACTTGTTCCATAGATTCCGGTATGAGTTAATTTATCCATTTTACCATTCTTATGCAATTGAATTTCACAATCACGCGGAATACTGGTCATCAAAATTTGTTTTGTTTTAGGATTAACAGTAACAATCAAGTTTACATCACTTCGAGCTACGGTACTAACACTACCATATGTATCAATTCCAGTAACATAAATTGTAAATGGGTTTTCTGTTACATTTGTTTGTTTAGTTGTAACACTTAACTTAGATTCATATTCATATGATTTAATAATTTTTGTTTCGTCATCAAAACTATCATGATTTGCTTCCAACATCGACTTATATTCTTGTCCAACAATAATAGCATCTACTTCACCTTTATACAGAGCATCGGCCAATCCGCTATAGTCATCATATTTAACCATATCTTCTTGTTCCCCAAGATCATTTTCCATATCAGCAATTGCTTTAGTAATCGTCGTTGTATCATGTTGATAAGATACACCAAATTTCTTTCCATCAAGATCACTTAATTTAGTTGCACTATTATTTTTCATTGTAATCACTGAAACTAAATATTTTTGTGTTGTTGCTTTAGTAACGGTATTAAAAAAATCATTTCCCCTAACAACATAACTTGATGCGAACATTAATAAAATACTCATTAATAAGCTAATAATTTTTGTAACGATTGAACGCTTGCTTTTTAAACCTTGATTAATTTTCTTTTGCCCGCTCCTCATGATAAAGAAGAAAATTATAATTAATAAACCTAATGCCCCTGTCGCTGGAATCAAGTATTTTAATGGTACTAGATCCAATTGAAAGATTAAATATGTAAACAATGCGGTTGCGAATAACTGCACTGCCAAAATCAAATACTTAGAAGTAATAAATTTAATAAACTTATTGTCTTTCATATAAGCCTCCTATATTCGCACTTTTTTACCGTTAAATAATATCATAATCTGTTTTATAATACAAATTTATGTCGAAATAAATAGAAATTTTAAGAATTTTGTAAGAAATATTAATCATTCATCTATGTTTATTAATAAACATGTTATATTATGGTCTTTATGTGATAATTTTAGCCACTTTTATCATAATCCTTCTTTCTCATGAATAATCCATGTTATACTAAAAATAGGAGGAATCCAAAAATGAAAAAGATATTACTGACGATATTATCACTATTTTTATTAACCGGGTGTTTTAGTTTTCGTGAAAAGTCTAATTCTCGACCAGCAATAACTATTGATACTGACTACTTAAGCGGCGATGCGAGTTATTTATACTATTATCAGTCTTTATCATCTAAAGAAAAAGAAATTTATGAAAATATTTATAATTGCATTCTTGATAATGCAAAAAAGGTCACAATCAGCAGTAATGATTATGAATTAGTTCAAAAAATAAATGATTATGTTTTATATGATCATCCCGAAATCTATTATCTAGATTATTTTGAGCTACAAAATCAAGTTGATATATGTAATTATATTCCCAGTTATTCATATTCTAAAAGTGAACGTGACACTTTAACAGCTCAATTAGAATCTGTCCGTGATGAATTAGTAAATTCGATTTCAAGTGAAAGTAGTGATTATGATAAATTAAAAAAAATTTATCAATTTGTAATTGAGAAGTGTCGATATGTTGATAATGCTAAAGATAATCAATATATTACTAGCTCGTTAATTTATGGTGAAACAGTTTGCAGCGGCTATGTAAAGGCTATTCAGTATCTTGCTGAAGCAGTTGGGATAAAAAGCGCCTATATCGTGGGTAAAGAAATTGGTGCTAGTGACGATGAAGCTTATCATGCCTGGAATTTAATTTATCTAGATGATGACTATTACTATCTTGATGCTACTTGGGGTGATTATGATAGCGAAGGCAATATTTTTGCAATGATGAACTATTTTATGTTTGATTCTGATGATATGTTGAAATTATATGAACCTCTTGATCAATATGAAATAACGAAACAAGGAAATTATACGTATTTCAAATATGAGAATCTTTATAACGAAAATTACAATAAAGCAGCATTAAATAAAATGGTAAAACAGTATAAACATGATAATATTGCCTGGATGGAATTTAAATTTAGTGACAGTTGTTATCAGGAAGCAAAAAAAAGATTGATTGATCAAGAGGAAATGTTTGACCTTTTCAATCCCTATACAAGTAAGCAATATACTGTTCAATATTTTTATTATGATAATTTAAATGTTTTAATTTTTAATCAAAAAATCGAATAATCAGCCGTTCGACACGACTCGTTATTATCCTTGAAAATTCGAGAATTCTTCACGAATTTTCACGAAAACTTTCTTGTTATAGGGAACTTAATTCCTTACTTTACTAAATCCCTAATTATCTATAAATAAACCCTTTTCTCTTTTATACTGTATAAATATAATAAATTTTGTCACTAAAACGAAAGGGGAATATAGAGATGACAGACGTTAAAAAGTATACAGTATACATTTTAGAAGAAAACAAGGATTTATTGAATAATATTAAGGACAGTTTAATTGCGACAAATAACTTTACCGTTATTGGTACTAGCGATAATGCAACAAGCTGTTTAAACTATTTATCTAATAATAATTGTGATTTATTAATTATTGATTTAATGCTTACCAACATTGATGGAATCGGTGTTCTAAATAAACTTAAGGAAGTAAATAGTCGTGCCTATAATAAAGTAGTTTGTATTACTAGCTTTACTAATCCATTAATTTGTGAAACATTAGAAAAATTAAATGTAAGTTATTGTTTTAAACAACCATTCGATATCAATTATTTTGCGACAACCTTAAATTCTGTAATGAAAGTTACATTAGAAGATATTAAAGGTATGTCACAAAACGAATCTGAAAAATATCAAAAAATTAAGTTAGAAAATGAAATTACAGATATCCTTCATGAAGTTGGGATTCCAGCCCACATCAAAGGATATATGTACCTAAGAACTGCAATTCTATCTACTTACTATAATATCGAATTATTAGGTCAAGTAACTAAAGTCCTTTATCCAGATATTGCCCGCCAATACAGTACTACCGCTTCAAGAGTAGAACGTGCCATTCGTCATGCTATTGAAGTTGCTTGGAACCGCGGTAATACTGATGCAATTGATGATATCTTTGGTTATACAGTCAGTGCAACTAAATCAAAACCTACCAATTCTGAATTTATTGCAATGATTGCTGATAAACTTCGTCTAGAACATCAAACAAAAGCGGCAAGCCGTCATAGTTACTTATAAGAGCGTAAGCTCTTTTTTTCTACCTAATTTTAGAAAAACTAATCTTTTTCTTATATCAATCATGGAGATCTCCATAACTGACATAAAAAGAGGAATTAAATCCTCGGATCGTTAACTTCCTTTATACTTTGATAATAACTCATCTACAATTGTTGAAATAAATTCAGAATTACATGTTTTACGTTTTGCCCGAAATCCAAATAGCTGCTCTAGCTCATCTTGACAACCACTTTCCCAAGTACATTTTAAAACATGACGAATCGACTGTTCAACTCGTGATGCCGTTGTTCCATAAGTTCTAGCAATACGCGGATATAATTCTTTAGTAATTTCTCCTAAAAGATTAATATTTCCACAAACTAAAACAATTGCTGTAACTAGATAATTATAGCCTTTTAAATGTCGTGGCATTCCCACTTTCATAAACGTATCATGAATTTCCTTTTTTAGAACTGTTTGATGATAATCGTCAATACCTAAATTATGTTTTAATCTAATTTTTAAGATACGATCAATGATTTCCATAAAATAGTTTAAATCAACCGGTTTCTTTAAACAGTAATCTACTGCTAAGCCTTCTAACATTTCAAATACTAGTGAGTTAGTAAAATCACTAATACAAATAACATGTTTTAAGGCTTTTGGATTGTTAGATCTTATATTCCCAATCACTCCAGCACCATCTATATTAGTCAAAATTAAATCAATTACAAGTAAATCACATGTATGCGTAGCTAAATAGTCTTCACATATACCACCATCATTAAAAGTTGCAATAATTTCATAATGATCATTACTTCTAATCTTATTGACCAGTTCCTCTTTCAACAAATGATTTTCTGTTAAAATCACAATACCTGCCTTATTATTCATTTTTAAATAACTCTGTGCCTAATACACTTCTCCTCACTTTTTTCCTTTATCCCATGTCTAAAAACCTATTTTTAAGCGCACTAAAACATCATATCCGAGCCTGTTTCATAATTTGCCAAGAACTTGTGATTTAATATTAATTTCATGTTCAAAGAACTCATTTATACACTCCCCCCTAACTTATCCCGAGTGCTAGTATAACAAATTTTTCCAATTTCGAACATAAAACTTATGTGTATATAGCAAATTAGCTAAACCAAATGGTTCAGTAGGCGTGACGAGGATGAATTTGAGAAACATTTCATCTGTAAAAATTGTACTTGATATTTTTCAAAGAAATATCTCTGAATCTCTCTTTCTTTACTTTTTAGGGTAAATCCAGATTTTTTTAGATAATTTACCCACTTCCGTTCATAATTTTTAATAACATAAATAGCATTTGGACGATCAATAGTTGGATAACTACTTAAAAATTCTTCTAACCGGTGATTATAGTAAGATCTTAGCATCTCAATTTGTGTAGTCAGCAAAAGCATTGATGAAGGTACCATGCACTCAACAAAAACTGCATGTGTTTTTCCACAGTGTTTACACATCACACGCTGGATTCGAATACAAATTTTATTAGTTGCAGTTTTATAAAATCTTGGATAACATCCAATCTTAACAAAACTCCCTTTGGCCCCACAACTACACTCCAGGCTTTTAAAATCAACATGATCTAACACTTGATCATATATTTCTTGAGTAAATTCGTTAATAAAATACTCGGCGCTATTAGCAACTGTTATCATTTTCTTTATCCCCTTAAATTATCCCTTTCTTTAAAATATCCTATTTTCATTAGAATTGCAATTATTTAGATAGTCAAAGTTTTTTAATTAAGTTAATTTTAAGGAGCTAAATACACAAATATAAAAGACAGTCAGTTTCTTTTTCTTTTCTTGACAATCTTAATAAACTTAAAAAGGGATAATTTTATCCCTTATAATTTTAAGCAAACAACTGTAGTATCCATTTGAAAAACGCTGGAAATACAGAATAATCAAAATCATTTGACCATCTAGCAAAGTCCGCTACTGTTGTTGATAAAACGCCTACCGTTAACGCTTGTCCAAATGACAATAACAGTCCAGCAACGACTCCAGCTAAAATAGCCCCACGCCAGCCTCCTGTAGAGTTTCCAAAAACACCTGCTGGTCCACCTCCAAAAAAGGTAGTAATAACCGGTGGTGTCAGAGCATACCAGCCAATTGCACCAAAGATAATCGTACACAATATAACTGTACCTAAACAACTTAAAAAACCTAGCATAACTGCAGTTGGAGCAAAGTTAAAAACGACAGGACAGTCTAATGCTGGTACTGCATTAGGTACAATTTTTTCAGAAATACCTTTAAACGCTTCTGTGATCTCTGAAACCATCATTGAAACACCATTCAATACAATTGTAATCCCCACTCCAAATTGAACGCCAGAAACAATCGCATATAAAATTGCGGGCTGTCCATTACTTAAATTCGCTTCGACATAATCAAAACCAGCCAAGCATACTGCCACGATATATAGGATTGTCATAACTAAAGCGGTAGAAACTGTAATGTCTTTTAAAAAGTTTAATTTAGGATTAATATTAATGTTTTCAGACGATTCATTTTTATGTTTTTTAAATAAATTTCCAACTAATGAACCCGTAATAACTCCGAATGTTGTGGTGTGACCATAGGCAAAATCATCACTGCCAGTAACCTTTCTCAAGAAAGGCTGGGCCAATGCTGGAGCTAAAGTACAGTAGATTCCTGTTAATAGACCACCAATAATAATAACTAACGTATTATTTGGATTAGCAAACACTTCTACAGCTACAGCTAAATAAACAAAGATCAAATAATATGTTTGATGTGCTGTTAAAAACACGTACTTAAATGGTGTAAATCTAGCTAAAATTAGATTTATAAAAAAACCAATAACCATAATAATTGCAATCGTCGATGCCCACTGTTCGGTAAATGCATTTGTTCCCATTCCAGTTGCAACTGTTTCAATCCCCATAATTTTTTCCAGCAGCGTAGCTATCGGCGTAACTACGCCTGCGATTGTGCTTGTTCCTACACTTAGAATTAAATAACCTATTCCCGTTTTGACTGATCCAGAAATAATTTTATCTATTGATTTTTTTTGTAAAATAAGACCAATCATCGCAACAATACTTAAGAAAATAAACGGCTGATTAAACACATAATTTTGAAAGATATCTACAATAACTTTAAATACTGACATAATCTCCCTCCTCTACAATAAATTCTTTTTTTCTAATAATTTTTTTATTTTTTCCTCTAATTCATTCATATCCATTAGATTATTGATTACAATAACATCCTCATAACAAGAACGTAATTCATCAGCAAACGATTCAAAAGTAAATACTGCATCGCACATTAGTCCTTTAGACATTGATAATCCTTTATTCTCAACTGTTACCTCTAATGGTAAAGCAAATTTTTTAAAAGTTTTATCAATATTCATTCTTAACAAAGTGCTTGTTCCGACTCCGGCACCACATACCGTGATAACTTTAAAACTTTTCATTTTTCATCCCTCTTTTGCATCATGTAATATTGTTTTTACTATTTTAGCTGGCTCACTTATGGATGTTCCGATAACAACTGCAAAAGCTCCTGCCTCTATACATTTCTTCATCTTACTACCGTCATTAATTCTTCCTTCGGCAATGACTCTTGATACTCCGGCTGTTTTTAGCTCTTTAATAATTTCATAATCTGGATCTGGTGATGGCACTGTGCCAAATATAATTGGATTTTTAGAATATGGCGTGTATCCTGATAAAGTAGTACCTACTGCATCAACTCCCGCTTTAGATGCTCTGATTCCCTCTTCCACTGTAGAAATATCTGCAATAACAAATAACTCTGGATATTTATTTTTTATTTTATTAACAAATTCTTCTAATGATAAATCATCATAACGTTCTCTTTGAGTGCCATCTATGGCTATACCATCAACGCCAGCTGCAACTAGCTGATCGACTTCATCCATTGTTGGTGTAATTCTAAAACTAGAATGAAGCGGATCATCTCCTTTATAGATTTTTTTAATACCAATAAGCGGAACATCTACAACTTCTGCAATTGCCTTTACATGTTCTAAATTTGTTCTTATCGCCTTAGCTCCTCCAGCAACACAACTTTGAGCCAGGCATTGAATTGCAATAGAATTGTCCATATAGGGATTTATTGCTGAATCAGCATAACAAGAAACTATCAGTCCCCCTTTAATAGCATCAATATTTTTATTATCCTTTAAAATATCTTGATAAGAACGGGCATTAAATATTTTATGTAAATATTTTCTATCCATTAGACATAGTGCCACTTCTTGAAACAGCTTTAAATGCTCCTCATCACTTTTAGCTGCAAGCGCTAACAATACTCGAACTGGATCATTAACAGAGTGTCCAAACTTCACTCCATTTTTAAAAGTTACTAAGCTAATACTATTTTGATACACATGACCATTTGGTCTTGCGTGAGCCAAGGCAACCCCTGGCATGACTACAATATAGGGGCCATTTTTTTCAATAATATTCACCATATCATTTATATACTGGTGATCAATATAGCCATTTTTCTCTAATAGATAACCAGCATAGACAATTGCTTCTTTCCAATCATGGCACTCTTTATAAAAATCCACACAATTCTCTTTTATATATTTAATCATATTTACTTACCTCATTAATCTGGTCTAAAACATAGTCTAGTTCAAAATAACGTTCTATCCCATTATTTCTTATATTCTCTAAAAATTTGATAAAATTATTTAATGCTTTCATGTGCGTATAATTATCTTTAGCCGCTAAACATAAAATAATATGCACTGGATCATATTTATCATGATTAAATTTGACACCATTTTTAATAATTAACAGACTCATTGATGTTTGATTAACCCCATAATCAATTTCTCCATGAATAAGGGCTATTCCTTCATCAATAACCATATATGACCCTGATTTTTTCACCGTATCTATCATTGATTTAATATAACATTCTGCAATATCTTGACTCTTAACTAGCATTTGTCCGGCACAGCAGACTGCAGTCTCCCAATGATCGACCGTATCACATAGTAGAACTTTATCAGCAGTTAAATATTCATTTAATAATGGCTGCAGTTTGATTCCTGCATCAATTCCTAAATCTTTAAAATATTCACTGAAATCATCGAAAAGCTGCTGATAGTTTACAATCTCGCAGTTTCTCTTAACAATACTTAAAATTCCATCCATAAAAGTATCACTTTCTTGAATATTTTGATGAACAATTTTTTCCATAGCATTTTCAATCAATCGATAATCACTCTCTTTTAAAATTACATTGACTTTAACAACCAAACACTGCATTATTTGTAGATCAATACTTGAAATAATAAAATCGATATTACTGAGATCTATATTTAAAATCCGTTCTTCAGTTACTGTTTTCTTCACAATAATATTTTTAAATCTCGAGCAGATCATCTCCTTCATTAAAGAAGCCGTCCCAAAACCATGAACACAAACAATTACAACATTATACACATCTTTAAAACGATTTTTTCTCTCTAAAGCGGCACAAAAATGAAGCGTTAAAAAAGCTATATCATCCTCTTTAATTCCTTTTAATTCCTTATAGCATAATTCATCAATTGTTTCTAATAATGCTATAAAAACTTCATGATAATTTTTCTTAATAACTGTCAAACTCGGATTAACAACCGGTACTTGATTTTGCAGTTTAAATACTGTAGGACCTAAATGGAGGGTTAAAGAATTGATCAATTCCTCATCTCGACTAAAATTTACATTAAGTTTTTCTCCTACTTTAAAGGCTAAAGTAGTTGCTATCATTTGTATATTAGCCCAATCATAGATAACATATCGCTTTAAAGTCGTATATCTAGCACTATTTAATAAGATCGTAATAATAGCAACTTCTGATTGTGACATCTTAATATTTAATACCTGCATTATTTGTGAACAAATAAATTGAGCATCATGATATCCTTCTGTTTTTGAAATCTCAATCAAATAATCTTGATGTAGGATGATATCATACCCTAATTCTATTCTTGTCAAAGAAACAGCTAAATGGATACAAATATCTTTATATGATAAATAGGTTAATTTCTTTTCACTATGACTTTCAAAATCATTCATAACTTTAATAATGATTTTCCAGTATTTATCGAAGACCATTCGATAAATATTCTTTTCAATAAAAGTTATTGGTGTATATTGAAAGTGCATAAATTTATTAAAATCAATATTCTTTTCAATAACTCTAAAGAAACATGAGCGTATGTCTCTTTCGTCACCCTCTATATAACTGCCTTTTCCTGTTTTTACATTAATAGAAAAATCATATCCCTCATATTCTTGTCTTATCGAAAGAATATCTTTATCAATACTACTTTTACTAACATTCATTTCATCAGCAAAATACTGACTTGTGAGTGGTTCACTGCAACACCACATTGAAACTAAAATATAGCACTTTCTTTCAAACGGACTTATCGCATATACATAATTATCCAAATTCGAAATTTCTTTCATCAGTATCTCTTTTTCTTGATGAGTAATATTAAACTGAATCTTTCCATTTCTTATCATTATATTTTTTTTAATATTTATTGTTTCTAAAAAATCATTAATATCATCAATAACATATCTAATCATTCGAATAGAGATCTCAAAATCATGTGCTAAATCTTCTACTTGATAGTTTTTTCCGCCGCACAGCTTCTTCAATATTTCCACACTTCTAGTATTCATAAGATATCCTCATATGATTCAATAAGAGAATCATACGCCTCCTCTCTACTCACTTCATATAATGAATGCGATTTTTATATTGGTTTAAGATATTTTGATTATATTCGTCACCTCCATCAATATTAGCACTATGAAAAATCGGTGGTTCGAAGTCGTCATTAACTAGATTTTCTACTACTTGAATAATCACACTATTTAAAATAAAAGCTCCGGCTATTGTAGAGGTTGGGGCAACCTTTTGGTCTAGACCATCAATAGTAATACTGGAATCCTCAAAATCTCCACAATTATCAATAACAATATCTGCAATATCTAACAATTTCTTTCCTGTTTCATGTCGCGAAACTACAGCTTGACTATATTCTATATTTGTAACAGCAATCACGATCACACCCATTGCCTTAGCCCGTAATGCCATATCAATTGCAATTGTATTTCGACCAGAAACTGAATGAATAATTAGAACATCTTCTTTTTGTATTGGCGTATGCTCTAAAATCAATGTCCCATAACCAGGTAGTCTCTCCATTTGCGAGGTTAGAGTTATTGGTCTTACATCTAATTGAACTTCCTTTGCCATAATTGGATTAATTAAAGCCAATCCACCAGCCCGATAAAACAGTTCTTGGGTAAGAATTCCCGCATGAGAAGCTCCAAAAGCATAAATCGTATGTCCCTTTTCAATACATTGGGTCATTTCTAAGGCAGCTTTTTGAATAGCTGCTTCTTGTGAATCTACAATATTATTTAAAATATCATGAATATGCTGATAGTATCTTGATCTTGCTTTCATCATAAATTCCTTATCCGATAAAAATATTTATCCACTAATTTATCATTATGATCAGCACAATCTTCATTCATAAAAGCCATATGACCATTGTAATAAACATCCGGGTGAATTCCCTTTTTAACTAAAATATCAACCATTTCACATAATATTGCATTTTGTAAAAAGACATTTGGTATTGTACTAGTTGCCCCCACTTTCATAGGAAAATTTTCTATCTCAATTGCCGCATCACCTATTAATGAACAATTATCTAACACTACATCAGCAACATCTTTAAGCTTTACTCCTGCCTTATGTTTTGTCTTTAAGAATTGGCTATATTCCACTGCAGTAATCGCAATAATAGGAATTCCCTTTTCTTTTGCCCTTATAGCAGCATCTACTGGTGCAATATTATTGCCAGAATTAGAAATAATAATCATGCAGTCATTAGGGGTGATTCGATGATAATCAACTATCATTTTTCCAATTTCATACATATTTTCAATGTAATAACTTTTTGTAATTTCAAAACTGCCTGTTGCACTTTGTTCCAGCAAAGCACAATAATTAGCCGGGGTAGCAGCTCGCCAAAATGCATCATCGACTACTAAATGAGAATGACCCGTCCCAAACCCATAAATAAGACCTCCTTTTTCAGTTGTATCAGCAAGTATTTTTGCAGCTTTTTTGATATTATCTTTTTGCGTATTTTTTACTTGTGCAACAACCTTTTCCATAACTTCAAAATAATTTTCCCAAGCTTCCATTTAAAAGCCTCCTTCCTTTACAATTTCATTATACCTAAATTCAAAAGAGCAAATATTTGCAAATTCTTTCAATTTCTTGAGAAGCATTTTACAAGTTCAATAAAAAAAGAAATTTGAAATAATATCCAAATCTCTTAAAATACATTATATTTTATAATGAAAAAAGGAGTTTTAAATTAATAAACTCCGCGACTCTATAAACTTTACTTTATTCAAACAAGGCACTTCCTACCCTTATCATCGTTGCTCCATACTTTAACGCTTCGTGATAATCATTAGACATCCCCATTGATAATTCTGTCATTTCAAACTCTGAATATTTACAATTTAATTGATCAAATAACTCCTTTGTTTGTTTAAAATATACTGCTGTATCATTAGAATCAATATGTGGTGCCATCATCATTAGCCCTTTTACAATTAAATGGGGACATTCTTTTAAATAATCAAATACATCTTCAATTTCTTCTACTGCAAAACCATGCTTACTTTCCTCTTTTGCTACATTGACTTGGATTAATATTGGCATTTTTAAATCATGCTTCTTAGCTTGTTTTTCTACTTCTTTAATTAATGAATAACTATCAATTGAATGAATCAAGCTAACTTTATCAATTATATACTTAACTTTATTTGGTTGTAGCGTTCCTATCATATGAAATTCTTGTGCCCCATGATACTTTTCATATTTTTCTAAAAAAGCTTGGACTCGATTTTCGCCAAAATACTTTACTCCTAGTTTTTCTAATTCATTAATCTCTTCAATTCCAACATATTTTGTTGCTGCGACCAATTTAGCATTACCAACCGATTTTAAAATATTTTTTACTGCCTGTTCATTTACTCTCATTTACTGACCTCCATAGACTAATTGCCCACCTACATAAGTAGCCAATACTTTAATGTCTTTAATATGCTGAACATCTACGTCTAATATATTATCACTAAGCACAACAAAATCGCAATACTTTCCTACCTCCAAAGTTCCTTTGACCTCTTCTTCAAATGAAGCATATGCACCACCGATCGTAAACGACTCGATCGCTTCTTCTCTAGTTAATGCCTGCTCTTTTAGATATGGTCCAGTCCCATCGATAGATGTTCTTGTAACCGCTAATTGAATCCCTTTTAAAACATCTGGGGCTTCAACTGGACAGTCTGACCCATTAGAAATAGTCGTTATATTACGAAGTGTTTTAAAATTATATGATGTTTGTGCTAATTGGGGAGAAACCCTTTGATTAATAATATGATTATCATAATCTAAAAAGACACTTTGAATATAAGCATGTAAATGTAACTGCTGATATTTAAGCAACTGATCTTCTCGAGTGATCTGACAATGCACAATACCATGTCGTGGATCTTCACGAGAATAGTTTTTTAACGCATTTTCGTATCCTTCAAAAATCCAATCTAAGATTCCATCACCAATTGCGTGAATAGCAATCTGCATCTCATGACGATTAGCGTAGTCAAACATCATTTTGATTTCTTCACGACTAAAAACAGGAATTCCTCGTGTCTTAGGTGCATCATAATAAGGCTTACTTAAAAAAGCAGTTCGTGCTCCTAATGATCCATCCCCAAGCATTTTTAATGGGCCTATTTTAAAAAACTCATCACCACTACCGGTACAATAACCTAAATTAATAAACTCTTTTAAGGCTTTTAACGTCGGCAACTGTGCTTGTTCGTAAACTCTTATCGTTAGTTTATTTTCTGCTCTTAATTGTTCAAAAGCCTGTAGAGCATCATGATAATCACTAGTGGCACTCAAGAGATCGTCACTTTGAACAGATGTTATTCCATAACTATGTAACTCTTTTTGAGCGATTAAAATATTATCTTTTATTTCTTCAATAGTTGGCTGAGGGATTGTATCATAGATCAAATAAAGTGCATTTTCTTGAAATAATCCTGCATCTAAATCAAAATAGCCGCCCTCGACTGCTTCACTGGTAATATTTGCTAATTCAATTGCTTTGCTATTAGCAACTAAGATATGTCCACAAGTCCGCGTAATTACAATCGGTTCCTCTTCACTAATCATATCAAGATCTTTTCGGGTAGGAAAACGCTGTTCATCTGTAAAATAATCATGATTCCAGCCCCGCCCAATCAGCCACTGCCCCTTTACTAAATGTTTCTTTAATTCTTCTAAAAGTGCTTTAAGCGAATTAGTATGCTTTTCTAATAGAACATTTTTTAAACTTTGACCATAATTAACTAAATGCATATGCGAATCATTAAAACCTGAATATACATATTTATTATTTAAATCAATTTGTTCACCAGAATATTTTAATGCTTCCTTATCACTTCCGATAAAGATAATTTTTCCCTTATCTTCTACAAAAGCAGTTGCCTGATTACAACCGTATAAATTTCCCCGGAAATAAATTCTCATAAAAAAAATCCCCCTTTATTTAGAAAGTAGGATACTTTGATCCTACTTTTCATTATAATATTTTGTTATATCGATACTAGTAACTGCAGCAACATCTTGACCATTGATCCACCGAACACGTTTTACCGTTGTCTCCAACTGAGCACTAATGTTACAATTATAAATCAATTTAGTATACGATAAATCGCTATCCTTCATATCTTTAATTGGGCAGTCAGCGCATGGTTCATCATAGCCTCTAAAAGACTTATAGCAATAATCACCAACTTTTACCTGATTAAAAATATGTTTGATTTTATGATTATAATACACAAGTTTATATGTGTTGGGATCAATAACGTAAATCCCATTTTCTTGGAAATCTAAAATCATTTGAATTGCATTTAAATACTGATTCTTTTCTTTTTCCTGATATTTTTTAACAAGAAAAGTACTAATGATAGCAATCGAAGTTAATAACATTTCTTTTTCTTCCGCTTTATAAGCGTAGGGTTTTTCATGTTCCATGCTTATGATACCAATAATATCATCGCCATTTTTAATAAGACCACTAATTACCATACGGGTCTTACTATTAGCATAAAGTGTTTTAATTGCTGGAGAAACATCTGAAGCCTTGATATCATTGACCCAAAGAATCCCCTCATCATCAAATTGCCGTACATACTCAGGCCAATAATCATGATAAGTAACATCAATAACTTTTGTTAAATCTTCATTCTTTGAACTCCAATAATTATTTACTTTGTATTTCCCAATATCCAAATCTCGTACAATAATTAAATTTTGGCTCATATAATAATGCATTCCCAATAATTCTAGGACTGCTGTAATTGTTTCATTTAAATCTTGACATTTATATAAAATTCTAAAAATATACTCACCAACATTATCAGAAAACTTTTTGGTAGCCCGATCAACAATATTATTCACTTTATCCAATTGACCATCACTAATCTCTAAACTCTCATCATACAAACAAACACCATTTTTATTATTCTTTTTAATTTTGTATAAAGCCTGATCACCATGGTGATATAACTCATCAAATGTTTTTCCATGATTAGGGTATAAAACTACCCCTACAGATACCGTTACTTTAACTTTTGTTCCTCCAGTTCCATAAGCACCTTCAATCAGTTTACATAGATCATTAGCCTTATCAATAGCTAGTTCACTGTTTGAAATATTCTTCATTAAAACTAAATACTCATCACCACCAAGACGAGCAACTAAGTCATCATTTCGAAATTTAGATTTTATTTTTCGAGATATTTCACACAAAAATGCATCACCGTATAAATGACCGAAATTATCATTAACCTGCTTAAAATTATCAATGTCTAAGATCATAATCGCATGATTATTTTCAGGAAAATTTTGAATAATTTCATTTGTTTTAATTTCAATAGCTTCTCGATTATATAGCCCTGTTAGTGGATCTAATTCAATTTTCTTCTTTAGTACAAGATCATGTACTTTATTTTCATTAATATCCTTGATATAACCACAAGCATAAATATCTTTATTAAATTCAATCAAATATAGTGTAATTTGAATAAAATTATAATTATCTTTAAACTTATTATAGAATTGATATTCTAAATCTAATTTACGTTTTCCATCACGATAATTATTTAATAAATTTTGCCGATTTAATTCACGAAGCACTTTGCCATACTCACTAGGAATTGAATTTTCACTTAGTTTTAAAATTGATTTTTCATAGTTTTTACCATCATAAAAATCAATAAAATTATTTTTTGCTATTTTCCGATCAATAACTTCATTCATCGTTAAATTAACTTCAATATAACTCAGTGCATCTTTACCTAAAGCCTCACGATATTCTCGTTCAATTTCATACTTGCTCTTTAGTTCAACAAAATCCGTAATATCTTTACCGATTCCAATTGACTTAACTGCACGTCCCTGCTCATCAAAGATTGTTGAACATTTTAGACTGATCCAGCGTTCTTCTCCATCTCCACGCTTCATCTTTAATTCAATTGAAGTTTCAGGCCTGCCTTTTTCAATCTCTTGGCATAATTTTCTTACTCGTAAACCATCCTCTTGACTGATGATCTTTGCTTCAACCAAACTTTCTGGGATATTATAATAAGTTTTATTAATATCTAAAATTCCTAATGCAACTTCATCAGGACAAAATAGCTGCTCAATTGTATGATTTAACACATCATATTGCCACAATGTTGTATTTGCTTGTTTTAAAGCAAGCTTATAAATTTCTTCACCTATTAGAAGCTCCTTTTTCATATTTGATAATTCGGTTATATCGGTAGCTACGATAATAAAACCTTGCGGATTGTTTTGGTTATCATAAAATCTTGAAACTGTTACTTTTTCTACACTTCCATCTTTATGAAGATTATCTAATGGTTGTAAACCGTGAAGGTAACGCATAATACAACACTTTTCCGTACTACAATTATCCATTTTAAGAGCTTTACAAGGCTGCATTAATACATTTTTACCTATCAGCTTACGACCTTTTCGGTTCACAAAAAGTATCTTCATTTCATTATCAATTACGAGAATAACATTATCAATAACATCTAGAAGGACTTTATATTCATTATTTAGTTTATCCATTAACTCTTCGATATTTTTGAATTTCAATCCTGACACCTCCTAGACTACTATAATTATATTGTAACTTAACCATTAATAATTGTACAATCCTAAAACTTGCAAATTTTCTTACTGTCCTTATAAATTTATTAAAAACTGTATCTTTTTTAATATCCAGTGTAATGTTAAGATACTTATAGATTTAATAAATAGGGGGATTTTTATGAATAATAAAACACTTAAAATAGCGACAATTGGTTTGATGGCTGCATTAGCCTATGTCTCTTTTACTTTTCTACAAATCAAAATACCAACGCCAGGGGGAACTACATCATTTCATTTAGGAAATACCTTTTGTGTCTTAGCTGCATTATTGCTAGGGGGACTTCCTGGAGGAATTGCAGGAGCGATTGGAATGGGAATTGGTGATCTACTTGATCCTGTTTATGTTACCTATGCACCTAAAACAATTATCCTTAAATTAATGATTGGAATCGTTACTGGATTAGTTGCACATAAAATTTTCAAAATTGAAAAACATGATAATGATTCTCATTTAATAATTTATGTTGTCATTTCTTGTATGGCTGGAATGTTTTTTAATGTGGTTGGAGAGCCAATCTTTGGCTATTTTTATAATTCGATGATTTTAGGTGCTCCAGAAAAGGCTGCTGCCACCTTAGCAAGCTGGAACGCTATTACAACTTCAGTTAATGCTGTTATTACTGTCGCCTTAGCTTCTACTATCTATTTAGTCATCCGACCTCGATTAGCTGGCAGTGGTATCCTGGTAAAATTAGCACCTCATAAATAAGCTTTTATTAAAAGGTAATATTATAAAAAGAACCTCCATTATTTGGTTGTCCAAATAACAGTGTCCATTTCATAATACTACCTTTTTTTATTTAAATTGACTTTGTTTCGGGAATAGCCCAAAGATTCCACCAGTATGCATAAATAAAATATTTTCACTATCAACAAACGTTCCTTTTTCTAATTCATTGATCAAACCATAGTATGCCTTACCAGTATATACAGGATCTAATACTACTGCTTCTAATTTAGCTAAAGATGCAATAGCATCAAGTTCTTCACTTCGACTTAAAGCATATCCCTGACCAACATAACCATCAATTATCTTGATCCGCTCTGTTTTTATTTCCTGATCAAAATATACTTGCGCCTCTTTAATAATTTTTGTTATCTCCTTAATAAAGTATTCCTTATCATCGCAAACATTAAATCCAATAATTTGTTTTTTAGTACGATTAAGCTCATTTCCAATATATAAACCTGCATAAGTCCCCCCACTGCCAACAGCATCAATAATTGTATCAAATTCTACTTTCATAGCTTCTTCTTGTTTTAAGATTTCTGTAAAAGCTTCAACATAACCCAAAGTACCAATTCCATTACTTGCTCCCATTGGAATAATATATGGTTTATATCCTTTAGCTTCATAGGCAGTTTTTAATTTCAGCATGATCTTATCCTTATCACGATTAAAAATTTCAGGTTCTTTGATAACAATATCTGCACCAACTAAGCGGTCTAAAAAATAGTTTCCTTCGACTGGCTCACTACTTCCATTGCCACGAAGTAATAAGCAGCTTTTCATTGATAACTTAGCTGCGGCATAGGCTGTTGCACGAGCATGATTTGACTGCATACCCCCACAAGTAATGACTAAATCACAACCTTGTTCAAATGCTTCTCTCAATGAATATTCTAACTTTCTAATTTTATTACCCGATGTTTCTATTCCAGTTAAATCATCTCTTTTTATATAAATATTTTTTTGGAATTGTTTAGATACCTTCTCTAGTTTATATATTGGTGTTGGTAAAAAAGCCAGTTCTACTTTTTCTGGTAACTGCATAATTTATCCCCCTTATCCTTATTTTTTATTATATCAAAATTGAATAGTTTCACGTGAAGCTTTTAAAAAAAGTACCACGATTATGGTACTTAATTAGGAATATGATATTTTTCTAAATAAGCTTCAAAGACTTCTTTATCTTTACTGCTGCCAGTACAAATAAAAGCAATACCTTTAGGACTTCCAAGATAATCAACAATATAATCAATATATTCTAATTCTTCTTTGCCACTTATATTAACTTGTAGTAGTAAGCCCGCATCATGTACTTTTTGATAAATTTCATTCCAGCAAGGATCATTTAATGGTTTTGCTCCAGCACCATTGATCCATTGAATTCCTTTAAAACCACATTCAATGATCTTATCAAGATGACGTACTGCACCAGGACCATCTAAATGATAGAATGAACGCTCAATCAAGGATGCCTCTTTCTTTAAGGTTTCAAAAACAAACTCATCAAATTGCTCTGGACCAATCATACAACAAAAATCGCATTGAGAAATAAAATATGGTTTTTGTGATAATAGACTGATCCATCCGGTATAACCCAAAGTATTATTTAAATCAATACTAGCAATCATCTCTTCATAGGCTTGTTCAAATGCTTTGTAAATGTCATCATTTAAACGTTGAACTTCATCAGGATCATCATATAAATCAATTAGTGAGTTATTTGCCCCTCTCATTGATTCAACGATATCCATCATTCCTCCAAGATTAGCAATTCCCATTGCAATATCATCTCCATAAAACTGATTAAATGCTTTGATTAGTTCTAATGATCTTTGATATAAGGGATATGTTTCCTCTAGGCGAGGATGAATATCTTCTAACTCACATCCTTTCATTTCTTGAAACCAAATTGTCCCTTGTTTTACATCAATATGATAAGTTTGACCTAAATAGGCTCCTAAAACTCCGGTTGAGCGCATATAAAAGATAGGAAAAGCATCACCCAAATAAATATTCGAAAAAAATGTTTCTTGATATGCTTGAACTACCTCATTAACCGGCTTATCTAAATCATATAGCATTTCTAATAATTCCCCTCGATTATATCGGTGTTTTTGAGGTTGATAATCTTCATCAAATAAAGTTACTTGAATAATTGGCCGTTCTAATTTATGCTCCCACCATTTTTCAAAATCTTCAACTAACTGTTCTTTTTTTGCTTTAGTTAACATAACGTACCTCCCACGATTGCATAAGCAACTTCACTTGCACTAGTGGCATCATCTGTATAATAATCAGCGCCTATTTCATTACAATAATCTTGATTAACAGGTGCTCCACCAATCATAACTTTAACATTTAAATGTTCTTGAGCAACTAAATCAACTACTTTTTTCATTTCTGGCATTGTCGTTGTTAGAAGAGCACTACAGCAGATAATTTGTGCTTGATGTATTTTTGCTTCTTCAACAAATTTTTGTGCATCTACATCGACACCTAAATCAACTACTTCTAAACCTTTTCCTTCCAACATGATCTTAACTAAATTTTTTCCAATATCGTGAAGATCACCTTTTACAGTACCGAGAATAACGGTTCCCTTACTTTGATGTTCCGTATCTTGTAAATATGGCTTTAAAATCTCGATTCCCTTATTCATCGCCCGAGCTGCAACTAATACTTCGGGAACAAAAACTTCTTCATTTTTAAATTTTACACCAATGGCATCCATACCTTTCAACAACCCCTGATTAAGAATATCCGTTGCTGGAAAGCCAGCTTCTAAAGCTTCATTTACCAATTTGACAACCTTTTTAGCTTGTCCTTTTTGAATTAATTCACTAATTTCTTCAATCATTTCTACTCCTCCATTATCTCAAATACTTGATCGATATCACTACTAATTACAACTTTTTGATTTTTTTCTAAAATTACTAATTCATTACTAGTTTGTAATAATATTTGTTTTAAAAATTTTAAATCTATTTTAATTTGTTCCTGATTTTTAAGAAAAGGAACATCGTCACAATAATTATAAATTAGGTATACATTATCCTGCGTTTGTAATTGGGATTTCAAATAGTCTGCTGTTTCTTGATCGTATCGCTGACACCACTTTAAATATTGTTCATCTTCATAAACATTACAGCCATTAACTTTTAAACTATAACAGCTCCATGAAGAAGACAAGCGATTTGAAAATAATTGTTTAAATCGCTGTTTGCTCCCCAATAAAACAGTTAAACAATCATGCACTCTAACTAGATATACAGGAATATTGCGTGCTTGTATTTCAACTAAAGCATTACCGCAAAGTCCGTATAAAACAATTATTTTTTCATCCCCCCTGCTCTTATCAATTTCTTTTTGGATATTTTTTGCTAAAGTATGTGGTTGATTATGTTGTTGTATATCTAGATATACAAATTCATAATTATCAAGTGATAAGTCTAGTTGTGAAATATAATATTCGTATATTTTGCAAGCAATAACTTTTATCATGAAAACACCATCGCATCTATCCAATAATCATTAAAATCAGGATCTTTTTCTAAATAGATAACTTTTGTTTGATTACTAATATGTTGAACTCGCTGAAAATCTCGTGTCAATATTAGTTTATAAAGACCACTGATAGCACTATTTTTAATATATTGAACTTTGTTAGCTTCTTCTGAACTAATAATATTCAAGGTAACAAGATCCGCTTTCTCCAAATAATTTCCGAAGCCACCCGCAATATAAATAGTTGTTACTTCATCATTCAATTCCTTCAATAATACTTCTTTTCCCGCTTGAATTGCTGCTTTTGCTAACATAAAAGCTTTTATATCTTTAATTGATAAATATACTTCATCATTTAAATAGTATTTTTTTTGCTTATTTAAAAAATTACCTGTATCATCAATAATTCCTAAACGTAGCAAATTAGCGATTAAAGAAATTAAACCACTACCACAAATACTATTAGCATCTTGATTATCAATTGTTTTATAGACAAGCTTATTATTTTCGACTTTAGTCGCACAAACAGCGCCAGCAATACTTGGACCACCACATTCAATATTTACCCCTTCAAAGGCAGGCCCAGCAGGACAAGATGTCGCTAATAGCCGATGCTTATTTCCTATCACCATCTCACCATTAGTTCCCAAATCCATCAGTAATACATTTTCCTTGTTTTTATCCATATTAGTAGCATAAATTCCCATGACAATATCACTCCCCACATAAGCAGAAATATGATTCATAGTCATAACTTCAATCTTTACTGAACTCTTTATAAAATAATTTAAAGGATATTCAGTCATTGTTAAGATTGGTACATCAAATGGTGATACTCCAATTGTTTTTACCTTTTCTTTTAAAAACAAATTAATCATTGTTGCATTACCACAAACTAATATTTCTTTGATTTTTGTAGACACATTGATTCGACTAAATATTTCTTTAATTATTAGTTCACCTAATTTATGATCATTATCACGATTATCAAAATCAATTCGAGCAATCACATCACTTCCAAATTTGCCTTGAGGATTAAAGAAAGACTGACTTTCAATAATCATTCCGCTTTTTAAATTGAGCCATTTCATTGCTACTGTTGTTGTTCCAATATCAATGATAATTCCAACTTTCTCAACAGGTTCGGTAATTACTACGGTATCATTTAAATATATACTATCCTCAATAACTCCGTCTGCTTGTGGCAAAATAAATCGGTCACCCTGATGATATAAATGGCTGCAGGCTAAACGATATCCTTGATCCAGCTCTTTTTTAGTAAGCAGTTTTAGATCATCATGATTAACCTCGATGATTCGATTGGTAGCTTTTACTTTACATTTTCCACATTTTTTTTGACCATTACAAGGGGCGATAAAATTACAATCTTGTTCCTGTAAATATTCAAGAATCGTTTTCATAATAATTTTCACAAACTTCCATAAAAGCTTTAATATTTTTCCATGGGGCTAATGGAGGAATATCACAACCACTCGAAATAATAAAATTACGATAATCTTTACACTCTTTTAATAAATTTAGTGTAATTTCTTTGATTGTTTCTGGGGTTCCGTTACTAATTATTTCCACTGGGTCTATATTTCCCATAACAAGACAATCCTTTGGCATTAGTTCTAGCATTTTTTTTATGTTAATAGCATTACCAAAATGATATGCTCGTGCTTTAATTTCTTTAAAATCATCAATCATTTTTAAAGTATTATTACCACAATTATGGTATACGACCATAAAATTTTCATCTTGAACTGCTGTAACTATCTTTTTTACATAGGTACTAGAAAATTCAGTCGCCAAAACTGGCGATAGCACCCCAGCTAGTGGTTCTGCCATTAAAATTCCATCAGCTCCAGCTTCTTTATACGCTGAAATATAGTCGATCAAAAATTTTGTAGCCTTTTCTAATACAATATGCACCATTTCTGGCTCCTCATAACAATTGATCATTGCTTCACTTACATCCATTAAACGACCAGCCAAACTAAACGGACCAATACAACCTCCCAAAATAGGGATATCTTTAATTTCTGCTTTAGTTTTTTTGATTGCATCAATATATAATTGACTTCGACCGCTTCCCACTGCAGGAACCTTTAATGCCTGAGCATCATCTTCATCTTCAATTAATTGACCAACTACTGTCGGTACTTCGTTATCAGTAACCTTTATTTCTGCACCAAAACATTCTGCTTCAACCGATAAATCCATAAAACCTAAAATTGCTAATGGATTACACTCCTCTTTAATTATCTTAAGAGCTGCAACTTGTTGATCGGTATCATTAATTAATTTTTTGACACTAATATTTAACTTTGTTGCTGCTGGAAAGGTAATTATTGGCATTGCTCGTTTATTTTTCTTCTCTAATACATCATTTAGCCATTTTTCTATTTCCATCATATTCACCTCTATATATATCATATCATAAATATATTATTGTCTATACAATTTTCTAAAATAAAAAAGTTATATTTCTATAAATATAACTTTATTCCGGTGAAATAATATTTTTAGCCTCTCCTAAACCATATTCAATTAAATAATCACGAACAACATTAAGTGAATGATTATAACTCGATGATATTTCGTCAGCAAAACATTCTGCTTCACCTAAGCAAAGATATTCTAATGCCTTTTTACTTTTAATGTTAATTATATTAATACTTTGCTTTTCACTTGGGTAAAAAGCAAAATAATAACCCCAATAAATAATTTTATTAGTTTCTTGTATAATTGTTTTAAACGGTAACAGTGGTAAATTGTCAACTATACAATTAAGCAAACATTCCAACATAAGATTCTTTGAATCTTCTATTTCACCCTGAAGATTTTTGATCTTTTCTTGCGTAATATTTGGAAAAGCTAAGGTTGCAGCTTTTTTGATTAAAATTACCATTGCCTGAACACCGTTTAAATATAATAAAGTATCTTGCCGGTATTGTTTATTTTGCATACATTTAATTGCAGTCTGCTCATCTTGTATCACTACCCTAGTACCTTTAACATTCATTGTTTCACCAAAACCTAATTCATTCAACATATGTAGACTTTTTCTAATTGTAGAAACGCTAACTTTATACATTTTAGCTAATTTTGCTTCTGGCGGTAAAAAGCTTCCCACTGGATAAATACCTAATGAGATCTTATTAATTAAATCACGAGCTATTTGTGTATAACAATGATCTCTGCCTAATTCTGCAGACCAGGTATAGTTGGGTGTCATTTCTTTTATTTCAGGATATTTAAGAGCTAGGTCCGTTAATGTTTTTTCAATAACATTGATAACTGTATCGTACATTAAACCAAAACGATATTCAATTTCACTTTTATCCCTAGTTAATAACGAACTTGTAACCCATGTAATACTTTTAAAAGTATATTCTAAATTAAAATAATTAATATATTTTTCATAATTAACAAAGAATACTGGTCTTGCATATATTTCTAAGCTGGAGAAAATATCTCGTAATAAAGGATTATGTGATTTATCTAACAGTTCAAAAAATATTCGAGTACATATCCGTTCACGTTCCTCTGCACTCTTATCTTCTGATTCTTTTAATCTTTGAGAGCATAATTGTAAGTCTTCTTCATCCCATATCTGTGCTGCAAAAGAAAAAATTACCGGCATAATTAAACCAATCGTTTTATACACATCGATTATTTCCTGACGATGCTCTAATACATATTCAAGGCCATCTTCTTTGAATTTACTATGAATGTTATACACAACGGTTGTCGCTTTACGTTCATGGGTCGAAATATAGCCCTCTTCTTTTAATACGTGCAATACATCTTTAACCGTTCGAATTCCAATATTGTAAAATTCGCACAACTCAGAAATTGATGGTAGCTTCGAGCCATAAGGAAGACGTCCACTTACAATCAAATCATGAAGATTGTTGTATAAATAATTAAATAACGTTTGTTTTTGCTTCACTACGATCAACTCCTTTATCGTTAAATAGGCACATAATATTAAATTACTTAGATTTATTTATATAAATATAATTTTATCACAAAAAAAATCTTTCTACTATATGCTTATGTACCCAATTATTTAATTGTTTATTTTTACGGTAATGATAAAATTAAATTGATATAATTTTATAGTTGGGAGTTTTTTATAATGAAAAAAATTGGTAAAAATATAGTTAATAAAAAACCTTCTATCTACCCTGTTGGTAAATTAATATATATTTATATAATTTTAATCGTCATAATTGTCTTGATGATTTTTAATACAATTAATTTAAATAATACTTTGGGCTCAAGTACCAATACTTATGTAAACGATGTTACTTCACAATTAGCAGATGATATTTCTATGCGAATCGAAGCTATAAAATCTTCGTTAAGACTATTATCTGATTCAATAAATATTTTGCCTGATAATCAGGAGATTTCTTCTTTTCTTCAAAAAAAATGTAAAAGTTTAGAATTTACTGATTTGTTTGTTATTGATGATAAAGGCAATACAATTCCCGAGCAATCTGAAACATTTGATTTATCACTAGTAAGTTCATCATTTAAAGGTGAAAATAACCTAATCTATCTTGATGGTCAGAGTCTTCTTTTTTCTACACCGATCTATGATGAGAAAGGAATATCAAAAGTACTTATTGGTATTCGCGATAAAGAAAATATCCAAAATTTAATTAAACCTAAAAGTTTTAATGGCCAAGGTCTATCTTGCATTATTGATCAGAACGGTAATGTTGTCATTTCTCCCACTGATCTTAAACCATTTATGCAGTTAGATAATATCTTTAAAGATGGAACAGATACTGATGCTGTAAATCATATTAAAAAAATGCGTAAAAATATCATTAATGGTAAATCTGGTGTTTTTGAGTTTACTGCTAGTGATGATACTTCTTTAATAATATCTTATCATTATCTTGACCATAATGATTGGACATTATTAACCTTAGTTCCTGGCGAACTCATTTCAAGTGGTACAAATCAATATATTTTCTATAACTTTATTTTAGTTGCTTGTGTCATTTGTGTTTTCTCAGTTCTTTTATATTTAATTTTTCTATCTTACAAAAAACACAAGAACTGGTTAGAGAAAATTGCCTTTACTGATCCATTGACTGCAGGATTGAATAATGCTGGTTTTCAATTAGATGCGCAAAAATTAGTAAATACCGCGCCCCCATCTAATTATACGGTTATTTTTTTAGATATTAAACAATTTAAGTTGATCAATCAGAATTATGGCTTTAATAAAGGGAATGATGTTTTAAAACATATTTATAATGTTATTTACAATAACATTAGCTCTAATGAACTTGTTGCTCGAAGTGAAAATGATCATTTCTTTATTTGTCTAAATGAATCTAATAAACAAATTATTCAAACACGACTTGATATGATAATTGCTGAAATTAATTCATTTGCAAAGAACAAAGCATCACAATTAACTATTTTGCAAGGCGCTTGTTTAATTGAAAATCCTAATTCAGAAATTAATATTATTCAAGATTATGCTCGTTTGGCCTGCCGCCTTAATAGTAAGAAATCAAAATGTACTTACTATGATAAAGAAATTTTGGATACCATGAAAAAAGAACAAGAATTAAATGATTTATTTGAGAATTCAATAAAAAACAAAGATTTTCATATGTTTTTACAACCAAAAATTATTATTTCTAATAATAAAATCGGTGGAGCTGAAGCTTTAGTTCGCTGGTTCCATCCTGAGCGAGGTACTATATATCCATCTGATTTTATTCCACTTTTCGAAAGAAATGATAATATTATTAAACTCGACCTATATATATTCGAAGAAGTATGTATCTTTTTACAGGATATGATTGCTCGTGGTGAAAAACCATTTGTTATTTCAGTCAATGTCTCTCGAGTTCATTTTAAAGATAATGATTTCTTAAAAGCATTTGCAAGAATTAAAGAACAATATAGAATTCCAAATAATTTGATTGAATTAGAACTTACTGAATCCATTTTCTTTGATAATCAGCAAATTGAAAGTATTAAAGATACAATTCATCAAATTCATCAATATGGTTTCCTATGTTCTCTAGATGATTTTGGTGCTGGATTCTCATCTTTAGGATTATTAAAAGACTTTAAAGTAGATGGCATAAAAATGGATAAAAAGTTCTTTGATGATATAAGTAGTCAAAAAAGTAAGGATATTATTGCCAACTTCATTGAACTAGCAGATAAACTGAATATATCGCTTGTAGCTGAAGGAATTGAAACTTTAGAACAGTTAGAATTTCTAAAATCTGTCCATTGTAATATGGTTCAAGGCTATATTTATTCAAAACCACTACCTGTTGATGAATTTATTTTATGGTTAAAAACAATCAAATAATAGTTATTTAAAAACAACTATAATGAAGTCCCCTCTTCAGTTGGACACAACCAGCTGGAAGGGGTTTTATTATGGCAAGGCTAACAAAAGAACATATATAGAAATATATAATAAGTGAAAGCAGAGCTTGCTATAAGTTTATTATCAAAAATATAAAATAAGAACGGTATTCTGTATTTGATAAAAATCATTAATAAACACATATATGATATTTTGCAAAAAGATAAGAATAATCATTATTCTTCAAAAACTAAAACTAGAAATTATCAATAAAGTTTTAATAGATAAACAAGGCCCAGAATCAAATCCAATCGATTCTGGGCTTACTTCATTTTAACTACTCAGATGTATATTTAAATTCGGTAGCATCAAAACTATTGACACCACAATATAAAGGATTATTTTCAGCATTCTTTTCAATAATTGTTGTTTGCAAGATTGGAGCATTCTTAGCAACTTCTAAATATGTTGCAAGTTTTTTAGATGCTAACCGTGCCTCAACCTCAATTGAACGATTGGTTGCCTCTTTAACTTTTATTGTTTCATGAACAATTTGGCTCATTGATCTTGTGCAATCAATCTTATCTAGTGAATTAAAATAGCGTTTGGGTAAGAAAATATTTTCATAGACAATTGGAGTTTTACCACCATATTGAACTCTCTTTAACTGATATACTTCCTCATCAGTTTTAACATCAAGATATCTAAGTGCTAAAGGATGATTTACAACTGTTTTTATAGAGACTACCTTAATTATAACTTTACCATAAGTTTTAACAATTTCTTCATCAGTTTGGATTGATACTTTAGAAATACTACGTGACTTTTTATTTTTAGCAATAAAAACACCACTGCCAGACTTTCTAATTAAAACTCCATCTTGAATCAATTCATCTAAAGCTCGACGAATTGTCATTCTTGATACTCGATATTTTTCAGTGAATTCTCGTTCAGGTGGAAGCATTTTATCTTCTTGATAAACTCCACTTTGGATATCTTTAAGAATATCCTCTTTAATAAATGGATATAAAGAAGCCATTAATGTATTTTTGTCCCGTTTGGTAAATTTTCAACGCTAATTACTTCTAATAATCCCTTTTTATCTCCAGCTAAAATCATTCCTTGTGACTCAATCCCTCGTAGTTTAGCTGGTTTTAAGTTTGCTACAACAATTACTTTTTTACCAACGAATTCTTCCGGAGTATAATGATCAGCGATACCACTAACAATTTGTCTTGTTTCTTTTCCTAAATTAATTTGTGATACTAATAATTTATCAGCATCCGGATGTTTTTTGCATTCTTCTACTGTTCCAACAATTAATTCAATTTTCTTAAAGTCATCAATAGTAATTGTATTATCTTCTTTTGGTTCTTCTTTTACTTCTGGTTTTGCCGGTTGCAATGCTTCTACTTTCTTTTGAATTTCTTTTGGATCCAAACGAGCAAATAACATTTCTGGTTTTTCAGCTACTTTGGTACCTTCTTTATATGTTCCAAAAGTATCTAAAGCTAATAAATCTCTTTGATCAGTATTAATTTGATCTAAAATCTTATTAGCAGTAGATGGCATATATGGAATTAACGCAATCGCTGCAAAACGAATACTTTCAATTAAGTTATAAAGAACTGTCGCTAAACGATCCCTTTTTGTTTCATCTTTAGCAAGCGCCCATGGCATTGTTTCATCAATATATTTATTAGTTCTTCTTAATAATGTAAAGATGGCATCAAGGGCATCAGATGACTTAAATTCATCCATCTTACCAATTACTTTTTTAGGCATTGCTAATGCTATTTCAATTAACTCATCATCAACTGCTTCTGTAACTTTTGGGTTATTAACAATTCCGCCAAAGTATTTATTTGACATAGCAATAGTACGATTTACTAAATTTCCTAAGACATTAGCTAAATCAGAATTAATTCTTTCTACTAAAAGATCCCAGGTGATGCTTCCATCATTATCATATGGAATTTCATGTAAAACATAATATCTAACTGCATCTACACCAAAAATGTCTACTAAATCATCTGCATAGATTACATTTCCTTTTGATTTTGACATTTTACTTTCACCTTGTAATAACCATGGATGTCCAAATACTTGTTTAGGTAAAGGAATATCTAAAGCCATTAGCATAATTGGCCAATAAATAGTATGGAAACGCACAATATCTTTACCAATTAAATGTAGATCTGCAGGCCAATACTTTTGATATAATTCGCCATGATTACCATCGACATCATACCCTAATCCTGTAATATAGTTACTTAATGCATCAATCCATACATAAACAACATGTTTAGGATCAAAATCTACGGGAATCGACCAAGTAAATGAGGTTCTTGATACGCATAAATCTTGTAATCCTGGTTTTAAAAAATTATTCATCATTTCATTCTTTCGTGATACTGGTTGAATAAATTCAGGGTGTGTTTCAATATGTTCAATTAAACGATCAGCATATTTTGATAATTTAAAGAAATATGCTTCTTCCTTAGCATCATGGACTTCACCTCCACAGTCTGGACATTTTCCATCTACTAGTTGTGATTCTGTAAAAAATGATTCACAAGCCGTACAATATTTACCTTCATAATGACCTAAGTAAATATCCCCTTGATCATATAATTTTTTGAAGATTTTTTGTACTTGTGACTTATGATAATCATCAGTCGTTCTCATAAATCGATCATATGTAGTATCCATTAAATCCCAAATTCTTTTTACTTCACCAGCTTTTTCATCAACAAACTGCTTTGGCGGGATTCCTGCTTCTTTAGCTTTTAACTCAATTTTTTGACCATGTTCATCTGTCCCAGTTTGGAAATAAACATTATATCCTTCTTGTCTTTTAAATCGAGCAATTGCATCTGCTAAAATAATTTCATAAGTATTTCCAATATGAGGTTTTCCTGAAGTATATGTAATTGCAGTTGTTAAATAATAATCTTTTTCATTCTTCATATATATTTCTCCTTTATTTTTAAATAAAAAAACGCCCTAATAAAAGGACGAATAATCGCGGTACCACCTTTTTTACACATTGCTGTGTCACTCAATACTTTTAACGCAAGTCAAACGATTATCTTTAACTATTCAAGATAACAGCTCCGGGGCCATCACTTAAAGTTTAACTCTTAGTTTCCACCTGCCACTAAGTCTCTATATGCGCCACTTTAACATCTTCCCATCTTCGCTTTTTCCACTCTTAACTTTAGCAAACTCTAAGCCTAAAGTCAAATTAAATTTAGACTAATAATGTTCTTCCATATGAATTATCTATTATAAATATCTATTTTTCATTTATTAAATGATAAACATATGTTGCCCGTTGTTCCATACTATATTCACTAGCTTTAACATTATTAGCTGTTAAAAAATTTTGTAATAAAACTAGTATTGTATCATCAGCTTTTAAAAATCCCATCTTCTCTTGGGTGGGAACAATAGTATGTAGCAATTTTAATAAGTACTTCTTTAATTTTTAATTATTTCTTTGCTCACATACTTAATCCTTTCTTTGATTCAAAATGTTTCACGTGAAACATTTTGAATCAAGCATTAACTCTCTTTAATATTTTTTTATTTCTGTTGAAACTTATTTATTGCTTCATATAATTGGAAAAAATTACAATCTTATCGTGGATATAATTCTACCTCGATAGCAGTAATAATTAGACATTTATTTTAATATTTAAACAATTTCACAATAACTTACCTTTATTTTTTTATTAATAGCGTATATCTTATAGAAAATAATATATCCATTACTATCTAAGCACTCACAAATATCTTATTGCTAACATATACTACTTTGCCCAGTAATATTTATAGATAGCAAGTTGTGCCATACTATCATTGACTTCTTTAAAAGAATCAAAACTAATTAATGTATAAATATAATTTTTATTTTAGCTTAACCACAGTTATTATTTTCTTTATGAATATACAATGATTTAATATCTAAGTTAAAAATCTATTAGAAATAAATTATTCATTATTATTTTATTAATACCAATTATTAAAATAACTACTCTTAAAACATTATCATATGGATTTAAAAATAGTTTACTTTCCTCCACTACACAAAATACATTATTTTTTCTTCATATTAGCTATGCTTCAAATAAGTTAATGTGATTTCTCAATAATAATTACTTAACCTATCTTCACAAAAAATATCTTACAATATTTTTGCTACTCTGTTTTATAGACAAAATAAGCATATATACTTTGTTTACCTTTACAATATGCTCAATATTATAATTCAAATAACTACTTATCATTTTATATATGCTTACAGGTTATTTTTTTACTTACTACTATATAGTACCTATATATATCATAGTAATCGCCTCTTAAAAAGTATATATTATACTATGTATTTATATTTTTATACTAACAACTCTACTTAGAAAAGTATATTAAACAAAAAATGTTTCACGTGAAACATTTTTTGTTACTCCAAGGCTGATTCAACTCTAAATAAACTTTTTGCATTTCTTCATCAGTCTTAGCCATCATATCGGCGCACCATTTTAAACGCTGTTTAATATCATTATTAGCAACAAAATTAGTTTTATAAGCTAATTCATGCTCCAACGATGCCCAACAGTCCATTGCAATAGTTCTAATTTGGATTTCTACCGGTACTTGCATCATCCCTTCTCTTTGATAAACAGGTACACTCACAATCAAATGCAAACTACGATAACCATTCTCTTTAGGATATTGAATATAATTATTGTGTTTTATTTGTATTACATCATCTTGTAAAACTAGTAATTGTGCAATGTATTGAATATCATTGATATACTGGCAAATCACTCGCAGGCCAGCTATATCATTTAACTCTTTAATATTATTAAAGTTCTTACTAAACCCCTTTCTTTCTAATTTATCTAAAATACTTTGTGGAGATTTGATTCGACTCTGAATATTATGAATTGGACTATGTTCACATTTAAATTTCAATTCTTGATCTATGATTTCTAGTTTAGTCTTTACAATCATAATAGCTGCCCGATAAGGTTGCATCAATTCTTCAAAATGCCTCTGTTCTTGAAAAGCATTAATCATTTCTTGATTCATTTAATCACCCCAATCATGATTATATTAAACAATTGCATAATAGATACATTAAAAATATGGTTTTTTGTGTAAAAAAAATTCGCTAGCATATACTAGCGAAAAACTGTTTTCAAATCTTTATATTGTTTAAGCGTATCAAGAGTAACAAATTGATAACCACGGTTATAAAGTTCTCCCAAAGCCATTTCTAATCCCTCAACAGAGAAATTATGAATATCATGTAATAAAACTACTGCACCATCATATGAATTATTAATAATAGTCTCTTTTATTTTATTAGCATCTTTTAACTTCCAGTCCAATGTATCAACACCCCATAGAGCAATTTCCATTCCATTATTTTTGACTACTGATTTTACATTATCATTGAAAGCACCATATGGTGGTCTAATTAATGTAGGTTCAGCACCAGTAATCTTATAAATTGCATTTTGTGTATCAACAATTTGTTTATTAAGTCCTTCAGCATCCAACTTTCTTAAATCTGGATGATCCCAAGAGTGACTAGCAATCTCAAAACCATGTTCATAGACTGTTTTTACCACATCAGGATATAAAGTAATATTTTTCCCTAATTCAAAGAAAGTTGCACGACCATTATATTTTTCAAACATTTCAACTACTTTTAAAGTATTTGTTTTGTGTGGTCCATCATCAAGAGTGAAAGCAATCATTTTCTTGTTTGGATCAACTTCAGGCTGAGCAGCAGGTCCTGCAACATCTAAAGGTGCATCTGAAGGTATATTCTTATTCGCTAATTTGATTAATTCTTTATTATCTTTATAATTAACTTCAATCTTGTTTTTCAAATCTTCAGTAGTGTAAATAATTAATTTATCTTTTTCTACTGTTAAATTGTTACTTTTAGCATCTACTTTATCAATTCCTTGACTACTAGCTAACACTGTTTTAAAAGTATTTCTTAAACTGTCTCCAACAGTTAGAATCTTTTCTTTTTTTGTATCATAAGTAAATAATTTTTCTTTTGTTTCTACTACTTTGTCATCTTCATCATAACGAATAGTTTTAAATTTTAAGTTAATAAACTGATTATATACTTCATTGATTGAGTAGTCCATGTATAATATATCTTTACTATTTTTATTAATCTTTTGTTCTTTTACATAATTTTCTTGATAATCTTTAACAATTTTATCTAAATTACTGTTTTTTGTCTTTGGATAATATAATGAAATAAAGAAACTATCATCGTCTTTTTCATAGTGTTCTACTGTTCCAAATTTCTTGTTATCTTTATTATATACTTTATACTTATCATACGGTCCCTCGCGGTTAATAAACCAAAATATTCCTCCTAATAAAATTGCTATAACAACAATTACTACTAGGGCAATTGTTGGTTTTTTCTTTAATTTTCTTCTATTATTTATTGCGTGCCTATACTCCATAACTTTCCCATCCTTTCGCCATACATATAATACGATATTTGTCGAATTAAATCAAATTTATTGTATTGCTAATAAAACATCTTTTTTAATGTTTCATGTGAAACTTTTAAGAATTTTATTTAATTGAAAAAGACGAATTACTCGTCCTTTTGATGATATGTAGCATATACTTCATTTTTCTTAATATTTCTTAATTTAGCAACCTCTTTAATTGCATCCTTAACAGTCATTCCTTTGCTAACATATTCATCAACATGTTCAACAATAGTTTGCTCAAAAACTGTCTCTTCTATAACATTATTATTGCCAGAAACAACAATAACCATTTCTCCCTTTAAATCACCAGCAACTTTAATAATTTCACTTATAGATCCGCGTAAAATTTCCTCATGTTTTTTAGTTATTTCCCGACAAAGTGCAATTGGTCGATCTCCAAGAATATCTTCCATTAATTTAAGTGTCTTAGTAATACGATGCGGAGATTCGTAAAAAACAATCGTTTCTTGATAATTCTTTAATACCTGCAACTCTTTTTTCTTCTTCTTATCTTGATGATCTAAGAAGCCATAAAATAAAAAAGGTTGCGGAGCAATTCCAGAAACTACTAATGCATCTAAACAAGCATTAGCCCCACTAATTGGAATTACATTTATCTCATTATCGATTGCAGCTTTTACTAATTCATAACCTGGATCAGAAATAGCTGGATAACCAGCATCACTAACTAATGCAATATTATTACCATCAAGCAACAAATTAATCAATTTAGGAATCGATTGCCCTAAATTATGCTCATGATGGGAAATTAATTTAGTTCTAATATTATAATGATTTAATATTTTAACAGTATTTCTGGTATCCTCAGCACCAATATAATCAACTTCCTGTAAAGTTCTAATTGCTCGATAAGTCATTTCTTCTAAATTACCAATTGGTGTGGCAACTAAATATAAACATGGCCGGTCATTTTGAAAACTTTTTTGTCTATTCATCAATATTTTCTCCAAACATTTTTCTTACCTCATTACTATAACTACCATCTGCATTATGTGCATATAAAGGTGGTTCAATTTTTAATCCTTTTTTTCCTTTATACATTCCTTCAACTAATAAAACATGACTGTCGCGATCAATCTTAGGATAAACAAAACGAATTCTTTTTGGTTCAATATCATACTTTTGCATTAAATTCAAAATATCAATCATCCGATCGGGACGATGAACCATGGCAAACTTTCCCTTATTATCAAGTATTCGAGCAGCACTCTTTATAATTCCTTCTAGATTAATCTTAATTTCATGGCGCGCAATTGTTAAATATTCATTTTCATTTAAATTACTATCCTCATCTACTTTGAAAAAAGGTGGATTACAAATAACTAGGCCAACTTTTTTAGCATCTTTGACATATTCTGCAATATCAGCGTGAACAATATTAATCTGTGTTTCTAAATTATTTAATTCAATATTCTTAATTGCTAAATCAACTGCTTCTTTTTGGATTTCTATCCCAGTAATCGGACGATTGGTTCGCTGTGATAATAGTAACGGAATTGCCGCATTATTAGTACCAAAATCAATAATTTGTTTAACATCTTTAGTTATGGTGCAAAAATTAGCTAATAAAACAGTATCCAAAGAAAAATTAAACATATCTTTTCTTTGGATAATTTTCATATTATTATAAGCTAATAAATAATTTAATACTTCTTGATCAGACATTATTTATTATCTTTTTGTTTAAACTTAATTTCATCAAGATTAACAAAGATAATTGCACCACCATTATCGATCTTAACAAGATCATTAATAACATTAAGTCCTAATACTTTAACATCTTTTCCTTCATATTTTACTCGACTGCCAATTTTAGGAAAACGTTGTTTCTCAATTGTATAAACTTCATCTTCATACTTAAGACAGCACATCAAACGACCACAAGCTCCAGATATTTTTTCAATATTAATAGCTAGCATTTGATTTTTTGCCATATTAATTGATACTCCATTAAATTCACCAAGTAATGATGTGCAGCAAAGTGGTAATCCACAAGTTCCCATCCCACCTATTACTTTTGCTTTATCTCTTGGTCCTATTTGTCGTAATTCAATACGACATCTAAATACCGTAGCTAATTCTTTTAATAATTCTCTAAAATCTACCCGTACATCTGATGTATACATAAAAATCACTTTTGCCTTATCTAGTGTAAATTCGCAATTAGTCAATTGCATGTCTACATCATAACGTGAAATAATATCACGGCAAGTAACTAGAGCTTCTTGGGCATCAATTATATTTTTCTTATAGGCTTCAATATCACGTTGTGTCGCTTTTCTTGCAATTTTTTTTAATTCTGTATCTAAATTAAATTCACTTATTGATTTTAATGACTGTGAAATCTCACCAAGTTCTACTCCACGTGCTGTTTCAACTACTACTTTATCACCTTTATCTAATTCGATATCTGTTGAAAAATAATAAACTTTACCAGCACTTTTAAATTTAACACTTGCCAATTTAATTTTTTCCATAATATCTCCCTTCTATAGTCTATACATCATACTATCCATCAGCATCGGTACATTAGCATTGCTTTCGATAGTATAAATAGTTTCTAAAATAATTTCTATTTGTTTAATCAATTGACTCTCATCAATTTTTATATTTCTCAAAAATTCTTGATGTTCACAATATACAATATCATCAGTATGTTTCACGTGAAACATATCTTTCATCGCTAATACTAACATATTTAAAAACAATTTTATATCATCACGCTCTTTATATTTTTTTAATAAATTAGTCTGAGTATTAATAATCAAATTAGCTCTCTTTAAAAATAAATCCTCAATAAAATTTATTACTTGCAATTGCATATATTCAAAGCGTTCATCGTATAAAGTCTTAGCTTCTTCTATACTAGGGGCCAAATAAGCTAAAATATGAGCAGATTCCTTAGTAATGCCATCTTGGCACAAAGCACCAATTATAACCTCTTTGCTATCAGGCTTAATATCAATTACCTGACATCTAGATAAAATAGTTGGTAATACCCGACTAGCATTATTAGCAGTAAAAATTGCATAAATCCCCTCGGTTGGCTCTTCAAGCATCTTAAGTAACGTATTCATCGCTTCTTTTGTAGCATATTCAATATTCTCAATTATATATATCTTAGCTTTTCCTTCTAAAGAAGACTTTTTAAAGGTATCTTGAATCAGTTCAATATTACCCTTTTTTATAGAATTATCTTTACCATTAAATCGAATAATATCACTATATTTATTTTCTTTAACTTTACGACAATCATTACAATTTTCGCAAGCTAATGTTTCATCACAAATCAATGACATTGCAAGATAAGTCAAAGGAATGTTAGTATTATTTCCAATTAATAAAAAAGCATGCGGAATCCGTTGTTGTGAAAATTCATTTTTTATTAAATTATAAAAAATCGGTTGATTCTTTTCTATGTACTCTTTCATAATTTACTCTTAATTACATTTATCACTTGCGCAACAACTTCATCGATTGTCTTACTTGCATCAATTTTAGTAATTCGCTCAGCATACTTTTCACAAATCGTCATATAACCATTATAAACATCTTTATGAAAATCATCAGATTCTAAATCTAAGCGATCTGCCACTCGCTCACCGTTATTGATCCGAGCTAGTCCTACTTCATATGGCAAGTCAAAGAAAATAGTAGCATCAGGTTTAATATTACCAATTGCAAACTGATTTATCTGATAAACTTCCTCTATTCCTATTTTTCTCCCTACACCTTGATAGACCAATGAACTATCAACAAAGCGATCACAAATTACAATATATCCATCGTTCAAAGCCGGAGCTACTTTTTCAACTAAGTGTTGACGTCGAGCTGCTGCATATAATAATGCTTCTGTTCGTGCGTCCATTGTAATATTATTAGTATCTAAAATAATCTTCCTTATTTGTTCAGCTATATCAATTCCACCAGGCTCTCTAGTTAATAATACTTTATATCCTTCCATTTGGAGCTGTTCAACAACTATTTTTGACACAGTTGTTTTTCCACTACCATCTGGTCCTTCTAACGTAATGAATTTACCCTTCATTTTATCTTCCTTTCAATCTTTAAATCAAAAACAATTCACACTAAATTATACCATATGTGTGGTTTTGTTACAATTTAATAGTTTTTTAGCACTCTATACTTGACAGTGCTAAAAAATGTATTATAATATAAGTGTAATCCAAAGGAAGTATCGATTACATGAAGTAATTTCAATTTTGTATTATTAACAAAGGAGATGGTTTATATGAAATTACTACCTGGTTTTGCTACTTTTGATGATGTTTTTGAAAATATGTTTAGTGATCCTTTTTTCAAAGGAACAAGTACTCATATGCGAACAGATGTAAAAGAAGTAGACGATAATTATGTACTTGATATGGAGTTACCTGGTTTTGATAAAAAAGATATCTCCATCGAACTAAAAGATGGTTATTTAAATATTACAGCTAATAAATCTACTGATGGAAAGGAAACTGATAATCAAGGAAATATCATTCGTCAAGAACGTTTTACTGGTACTTGTTCAAGAAGTTTCTACATTGGGGATGAAGTTAAACAAGAAGATATCCGAGCTAGTTATGATAATGGTGAGTTAAAGATTACATTACCTAAAAAAGCTCCAAAAGAAATTACAACAAACACATATATTCCTATTGAATAAAAAATCCGGTTCCCGGATTTTTTATAATAATGAGATGATATAAATTACAATAATTCCTGGTAAGGATAACATTGAGAGTACAAATATATTAATAAAGTTATAGCTAAAATAATTATTTGTTAAAATATTTAAAATCAATAAAATTACAAAAGCTCGAGTAATTACAAATAAAACTCTACGCATAAAAAGACACCTCATATAAATATATGAGGCGTTTATATTTTCTTTCTTCCTTCTAACGATTTTAACAATGTTAATTCATCAGCATAGTCAATATTACTTCCTATTGGTAATCCGTTAGCGATTCTACTAGTATTAATATTCTTTTTTGATAATAATTTAGCTAAATATAAAGCTGTAGTTTCTCCATCACGAGTTGGATTGGTCGCAATAATTACTTCTTTAATCGAGTCGTCTAAACGCTCAAATAAACTTGCAATATTTAAATCATCCATTGTTTTACCATCCATTATTGACATAGCGCCATGTAAGACATGATATAAGCCATGATATTCTTTTACTTTTTCCATCGCAAAAACATCCTTAGGATCCTCAACAATACAAATAGTCGTCTGATCACGGTCTGGATCTTGACAAATATCACAAATTTCACCTTCACATATATGACCACATTTTTTGCAATAATGAATTTTGGTTTGAATACTGCCAATTGCTGCAGAAAATTCATCTACATATTTTTTATCCATTGATAAAACATGATATGCTAATCGTTCTGCACTTTTTCCACCAATACCTGGCAAACGCTTAAAACAATCAACTAAATCTTGGAATGCTTGGGGATAATTCATCGTAACCTCCTTTTATTCTTCAAACTCAACCAAATCACCAAATAACTCAACCGCCATAGCTTGAGCATCATTTAGTTCAGCTCTCTTTTCTTTAAATTCACCAATATGATGTAAAACAATTGGCTCAGGTGCGGGTAATGTTCCCGCCCGATTCATATCAATATACTTTGAGCGCATATCTGGCCAAAGTGAATTTTTAATTGCAATAAAATCATAATTTTCACCAAGAACCTCTTTTAAAAAATTCTTTAACTGATAATAATTTTGAGTTTCATTCACCTCATTAACATTTGGTTGATGCTCAAAAGCTACAATTATTCCTCCTGGGGCAGCAGCAACTGGCTTACCATCACATAACATTGAGGCAAATTTAGCAGTATTTAAATTGAATCGATATCTAGCAATAACTGTCCATTTTTCTTTAATATCATTTAAAACCCGGCGATCAGCTTGAACTAAAATATTTAAAATATCACTAAAAGACACCTCAATATTTTCTGGTGATTTATTTACAATAATATTCTCATCAATTTCCTGGGAAATATCTTCCCCAACAGGCAAAGAAACATCACTATTACTTATAACTGTTTCCAGAGTTCCCTCAGCAACTTCTTCAGGAACCACCGTTTCTGTAATATCATCAGCCTTAGCTTTTAATTCTTCAGGAATACTTTCTTCAATTTCCGGATCATATTCAATAACCCCTTTATTTAACTCTTCCTCGATAATCTCATCTTCAATTACTTCTTCTGAAAGTGAATCTGTTTCCTCAACCACAGGTATCGCTTTAGCAGTATCTTTTACAGGTAAAATATTTACCTGTTCAATTGCTTTAGAATTATCAATTGCTAATTTATTTTCTTCTTTAATACGATTACATATTTTAAGCATAGCCAATTCAAAATATGTATTAGCATCTAAAGATTGACTGTAATGACTGCTAGCTTCAATTAATATATCAATAATTTCAAAAGCTTCTTCTACCAAAATATACGGTGCCAAATTATCAACATCTTGCTGTGTTAAAACGAATAAAATTGAAACATCTTGAGTATTTTTATAAATGATAATATCCTTTAATACATCAACTAAATCAAAAGTAAGCCGCTTAATATCGATACTGCCACTTAACATATTATCAAGGGAAGTCAAAACCCCTTTTATATCTTTAGATAACAATTGTTTAATAAATGAAATTTTATTATCCATTGATAGCAAGCCATATACCATATTAACACTTTCAACCGTCAACTCATTATTATACGCCAGACATTGTTCAAGTATACTTAAAGCATCCCGCATTCCACCTTCAGCTAATTTAGCAACACTTTCAAGTGCAGGTAATTCATATTTTTTATTTTCAGATTTTAAGACATATTCCAATCTTGAAATAATATCATGGTTTTCTACTTTCTTAAAATCAAATCGTTGACATCTAGAAATAATTGTTGGCAAGATTTTATGCGGTTCTGTAGTTGCTAAAACAAAAACAATATGAGCTGGTGGTTCTTCTAAAGTTTTTAATAGCGCATTAAAAGCACCAGTTGACATCATATGAACCTCATCAATAATATATACTTTGTATTTACCATTAATTGGTGCATATTTTACTTTATCAATCAAGTCTCGAACTTCATCAACCCCATTATTGCTCGCAGCATCAATTTCAATAACATCAGGATGTTCCCCAACAGTAATAGCCTTACAATTAGGACATTGATCACATGGAGGATTTTCACCAGTACAATTTAATGCTTTGGCTAAAAGTTTAGCTACTGTTGTTTTCCCTGTTCCACGTGGTCCGGCAAATAAATAAGCATGTGAAATTCTATTTTCTTTAATAGCATTTTTCAAAGTTGTTACAATATGTTCTTGACCGGCAACTTCTCCAAATGTTTGGGGCCGATATGACCGATATAAAGCTTTATATGACATCACTAATCACTCCTCATTCTTATTTATTATACTATATTATCTAATAAAAAGGATAAAAGAATTAACTTTTATCCCGCTTACGTTTGTTTTTAAAATAATCCTTTATCACTTTTGAGCATTTATCTCCTAATACCCCGGAGACAATCACGGGCTGATGATTAACAGGAATATCCGATTGATAAATCGTAGTTAGGGCTAACCAGCGTGATTCAAAAGCACCAAATACAACTCGCTGAATTCGACTATTAATTATAGCACCAGAGCACATTACACAAGGTTCAAGAGTCACATATAATGTACACTCATCAAGATACCATGAGTTTAATGTTCGACAGGCTTCTTCAATTGCTATTATCTCAGCATGTGCCGTTGCTCTTTTACTGGTTTCACGAAGATTGCGTCCACATGCAATAATCTTTCCATCTTTAACTATCACTGCTCCTACTGGCACTTCATCCATATCTAAACATTTTAAAGCCTCTTGATATGCAATTTCCATAAATTCAAGATCTTGATCCATGACTTTCTCCTTTATACAAAAAACCACTACACATAGACGGGGATTCTTAATGCTGCTACCTTCCGGTCCTGACATGGTTCGAAGCCGCCTATTGTAATGGCAAGTATGATTATACCGTATCTATATAATAAATTCAATCATTTTTAATATTGAATCTATAAAATTATTTTCAATTTACAACATACCTTAAAAATATTGATCACTAATATAAATTATAAATTTCTCACTACATTTTAATCACTATTTTTTCTAAACCATAATTAACCATAAATAAAATTTATTTTGGTACAATTATAACTAATTCTAACGATAGTTATTTTCTATACTAACAACTGTAGTCAGGATAGTTTTAAATAGTTTTTTCAATCCTTTCTCTAATTGACTACTCTTCATGATATCCTTTCCCTGATATCAATATAAAAACAGATAGTTTTCCCTCTATCTGAATGATAGAAACAAGTAGCTTTCCCTCTACTTGTTTTTATTTTAAATATAAATTCATTAAATAAGTATCATAATATTTTAAATACACATATATTTGTCATATGTTCTGATGATTTCAAAGTCTAATTTATTAGATAATCGTACCGCTTTATCATTGTTAATTACTTAATACCAATAATCCTTTAACACTGATAATACTTTCATTCCTTCAAGTGAATGATCACCAATTATTTTACTATCGTCTTCAACAAGTAATATTAATGAATTCAAATAATTTTTTCAATTTTATCTGTTTCATTAAAATCAAACTCAACAATTACAAAATTTACATGTTTACTCTCGCTATGACAATTAGAGTAAATAAAAAACAAATAGAGTTATTGCCCTATTTGTTTCTTATAAATATAAATTCATAAGATAAGCATCCACATAATGATCATCGATTTTCATAAAATTTTCATATGTTCCGATTACCTCAAAACCATACTTTTGATATAAAGCAATAGCATTTTCATTGCTCGTAACAACTTCTAATTCGATAATTTCAATACTTGCTTCAGCAGCATATCCAATTATAATAGCGACTAACTTACTACCTATTCCTTGATGCCAATAACTTTTTAAAACACTTACACCCATTTGCGCTCGATGGCTTAATCGTGTCTTTTGATTACCACTTAGTGTGGCAATTCCAACAATTTCATCGCCATCTTTGGCAACTATCATTACGGAATTAGGATCTTCGTGAATTTCCTTGATTAACTGCATCTCCTGTACTTCATTCAAAATACATTCATTCAAACCAAAAGTTAAGTTATCACTTTGGCCAGCTACCACATTCAAATAATTAATTATTTTCAATGCATCACTAGGTACTGCCTCTAAATATTCAATTTCCATTCAATCACCTTCTTGTAAGATGATTATAGCATATTTACTTCTTTAAACGTATCTTTGTGACAATTTGTGTAGCAAGATATACCAATAAAGTAAAGCCGAAGATAATTAGCATATCAATTAAAATAGGTTTAATTGATCCAAAACTAAAATCAGTTAATTTAATAATTTCATTATTTGCTTTAATAAACCAATATGATGGTAAAAATTTTGCTAAACTTAAAACAAAAGGACTTAACATACTTTGTGGTACAAATGCTCCACAAATAAAACTCGAACCCATACCAAAGAGATTTCCTACACCACTTAAAATTTCTCGATTACTTGTAAATTTAGCAATCATAAAACTAAACGCTTGAATAAATATCATTAGAACTAGTGAATTAAGTACTAAAAATAATCCATTCATTGTCAACATCGCATCTTTATAAAGAATAAAACTGAATCCCACATATAATAGCCAGATAGCTAATCCAACTGTATAATTACCTAACATTAGCTGACGATTCATACTTTTATAACTAACTGGTGAAACTAAATTACGCCGTTTGATCTTTTCTTCATTGAAAGAAACCATGATCATTGTCACAATTACCATTGTTATTGTTATTAACATATAATTAGAGAAATTATAATAAGTTGCCGGCATTGTAAAATCAACCTCATTTTGTTTATCTAACATCCCCACTTCAACTTTTTTATTTAAATCTTCTTTAATTAACTTACTTAACTCAGTATCACTAATTCCTGCTTTTAAATATAAATTAGCTGTATTTAAATATTTATTCAAAAGATTCTTACTATAAATACTACTATATGCATCTGGCAATTCCATTGTTTCAATAGTTACATCTTTACCATTAATAAAATCAGTAGTGTAATTATCTGGAATGATCATAATATAATCAACTGTACGATAAAATAACGCATCACGTAAAGATTCATTATCATCTTCTAAACTAATTAATTCGCCATGATCTTTAATATAATCTTTAAAACCATTAATTAATTCCGTATTTTTATCCCGATTTATAATAGCGACTTTAACATCCATACTTTTATAGTCAGTAGAAGTAGAATTATAAGTTCCCGTAAAAATTGCTAACCCAAGGAAGATAGCAGTATATGCCAAAATCATAAGTGTATAAGTATTAGCAATTTTTAGATATTTTTTAAATACTGTCATATTGCTTCCTCCTTGTAAAGAATAGTGATCCTAAGATTAGAAGAACTCCGATTACAAATAAGCAGATCATATTAGTAGTATAACGACTTAAATTATCATAATAGTATAAAGCATATAACCCATCAGTAATTAAACTTACTGGATTAATATAAGTTAAAATAGGAAGATTTGTTTGCATCCAGTATTTAATATCAATGATCATCATTCCTGAAAAGAATGATAAAACTAGTGAAAAGCTTGATAAAAATGATATTTTAGTATCTTCTTTTTTAAACTTAAGAACATTTCCAGCAAAATTTCCTAATCCTACTCCAGTAAAACATCCGATTGCAATCAAAAGAATAATATAACCCGTCTGTTCACCAAAACCAACACCTAATCCAAAGATCAAGTAAGCCATTAATACCATCATTATTGCAAATTGAATAATAAAGGCAGATAAGATTCCCGATAAAACCGTAACGAGTTTTGAAATCGGTGATATAGTAATTCGAGTTCCTTGTCTAGATAGATTTGCTTCAATTTGACTAGTTGTTCTAAGTCCACAGAAACTAGCATTTAAACAGTTCATCCCAATTAAAGTATAAAAATATACTACTGTTAAATCCGTGTTTCCACCAATATTCTGATTTTCAAAATTATTTTTAGATAAATTGACTGTATTTAAAATATTAGATTGTAATGCACTTGGATTTAATGTTGCTATATTTTCAACAGTGCTCATTGTACTGTTATACTCATTAACAATACTTTCCAAAATTGTTTCATCAATTCCTGTATTATTTACCACTAACTTTATTTCATTACTAACAACATAATAACCCGTAATTTTTTCATCTTTTAATAACTGCTGGGCTTTATCTAAACTTGTGATTTGTAAATCAATTAACTTATCATCACCTTTTTCCAATTCCTGCAATGTTTCTTTAAATTGTGAATTAGCCTGCTCTTCAACAAGTGCAACTTTAACTGTTTCAAATTCTTCACTTGCTGTTAAATTAGCAAATGCTAGGTTAAAGAAAGTCGCTAGAGCAAGTGGAAATACTAACGTCCAAAATATTACCATCTTGTTCCTAAGCAATGTTTTAAATTGATATTTAAAGAAATGATAGAACATTAATCTCTCAACTCTTTTCCTGTTAATTCTAAGAATACATCATTTAATGTCGGACGTTCACTAAATAAACTAGTATAATTAACATTGTTTTCTCGAACATAATCAATTAACTTACTTAAATTATCTTCTTTCGTATTATAAGATATATGAACAGTATTATTTTCAATCTCAATATTCATTACACGATCACTATTTTTAAGCTGCTCAATAAATGTTTGATTCATTGATTTTAATTCAATCGTAATTCTCTCCCCAAGAGTAATCATATTTTTTAATTCATCTTTAGTTCCAGATGCAATTACTCTCCCCTTATCAATAATAATAATTTGATTACATAGCTGCTCAACTTCTTCCATGTAATGGGTTGTATAAACTATTGTTGCTCCTAATTCATTTAATCGTTTAATTCCCTCTAAAATATTATTTCTACTTTGTGGATCAACTGCAACTGTTGGCTCATCTAAAAAAATTAATTTTGGCTTATGCGCTATTCCACATGCAATATTTAATCTTCGTAATAATCCCCCACTTAATTGCTTTGGTTTAAATTTAGTAAATTCGTTTAGACTAACAAGATTAATTGCATCTTGAACATAGTTGGCACGAATTTTTTTATCTTTAATATATAAACCACAAAAATAATCAATATTTTCAATAACGCTTAATTCATCAAATACAGCTACATCTTGAAAAACAACACCAATTTTACTTTTTATATCATAAGCAGTAGGACTCATCTCTTTATTAAAAATCTTGATTGAACCAGAATCATACTTTAATAATGATAAGATCGTATTGATAGTTGTCGATTTACCACTGCCATTAGGTCCTAATAACCCTAATATTTCCCCTTCATAAACATCTAAACTAAAGTCATCTAAAGCAATTAAATCACCATAACATTTAGTCAAATTCTTTATCTCAATAACTTTATTCATCTTTACTCCTCCTTACATCATCACTATACGTAAAACTTTTATTTCAAACCACCAATTTTAGATTGCAGCATGGTTTCTTTTAAGCAACTATTAGTTGCGATGGCGGTTTCTTTTTAATTTTTCATTTATTTTTTTAGCATCTTCATTATTTTTCATAAAAACGACTGCTTTTACAAAAAAATAAACAGTTACTGACATAAATGTAACACCTATAAAATTATCTAATTCAATAATACTGTTTGTATATCCACATAAATAATTAGCAGTACAGACTACAAAAGCTATTTCGATAATTGAAAGTAAATTGGTTAACCACTCCTGTAATTCTAAATAATGAGTTACATTTATCAATAAGTTTACGATTACACAAACGATAAAAATCATCACAACTAATTCATTAGACATATTTTGATGATTGAAATGAAATAATAATGTTTGCAATAAAATTACAAACGTATATGATACACAAGTCGTCAACATATAAAATTTAAACATTTTTAATTTATTCATCTTATCACCTACATTCCAAATTTTTCCTTAAAACTGCTTACATAATGACGTGTAATAATTAACCTTTCACGATTAATTAATAGCGCTTCATAACGCCCATTTAATAGAGCTCTTACATTATCTAATTTGTTTAAATTTAGCAATATTGATTTACTGATTCTTACAAACAATCGGGGATCTAATTGATCTTCTAATTCATATAATCTTAGGCTTGTTTCATAGACTTTATCTTCACAATAAATAAAAGCACGATCTTCATTTGCTTCTAAATAATAAATATCATCTATTTTAATTTGATAACTACGATTGTCTAATTTTCCAATAATAAAATGTTTATCTTCAAATAAAGAAATAATTCGCCTCACTTCATCATCAATTTTATTACAACGAATTACTACTTCTAATTCATTATCTTCCTCACATTCAATGAGCACCTTCATCGAATCCCTCCTTTATTAACACCTTATCATATAATATCTTTTTTACCTATCTAATTTTGGTAAGATGCACATAGATTAGCTAAGATGCAAAAAAAGAATGCTAAAACATTCTTTTGATATATCTGAATTTTTTCATCAAAAAGATATTGATAGCCCGAAATAAATCTACCAACCAGCAGAGCAGATAACACTGTTCCCATACCAATTCCATAAACTGGTATCTGTAAGACTAAACAAAGCAAGAGCATCATAATAATCATAGTAATATCAAATACATTTTTTACTAACGAAAATTTAAGATTATATACTTGCGATATAGTCTTAACCGTTGATTCAACGGGTGTTGCAATAAGATTACAGCTAACTGAAAAGTATACTCCAAGTGAAACAAAAATAATTGCAATCAGTAATAGTAGATAAGCAGATAATAAATTTGAACACCTAATTTTAATTAAAGAATCATAAAAATCGGTAATATATCCAAAGATTAATGAAAATGGAATTTCTAAAAAAATTGTAATAGTTAATTTTCTAACTAAACAAATCTGAACAATAATTAAAATCAAATATAAAATAATTGAAGCAGTTCCTAATGAAATATTGTTGACCTTACTAAAAGCATAAAAAAGACTAGTGAACGCAGCACCCCCAAATCAGTGCGGGTATTCAAAATTATTCCCAAAGCCAAAATATTGATTGATAGTATGTAGATGATTCAACGATTAACATTTTTATTCATTTATATTCCTCAATCACCAAGATAGTAATATATTAATCAATAACTTTCTAATATTAAAAAGATATTATATAATAATTAAAAGTTATTAAAGGGGAATATGAAATGAATCTTAATCAAATAAATTATTTTTTAGCAATTTGTAAGACAATGAATTTTACTAAAGCAGCACATAATCTATATATCGCAAACTGCAGTTACAAAACAGATACAATTATTAGAAACTGAATTAGGAACTAAATTATTTAATCGCGATAATAAACAAATAGAACTGACCGAAGCTGGTAGATTTTTTTTAATTGAAGCTAAAAAATAATTAATCAATTTAATCATTCAAAATTAAATATTGATTCTTTCTTAAAAGGACAACAAGGTACAATTAAAATTGGTTTTCTTAAAAATTTAGATCCTCAATTATTGGTTACTATATTTTCTGATTTTATAAACGAATTTCCTAATATAAAAATAGAATTAACAAGCTATGCAAATTATCAATTATATCATGCGCTTGAACAAAGGATGATAGATATAGTCCTAGGATTATCATTTCCTAAATATCCTGACTATCAAAAAATATTAATAAAAAAATATCCTTTAATAGTATTAATAAATAAAAATAACCCCTTAGCTAATCAAAAAACTGTTAGCCAAGAGGAGCTTCCAAATATTTTATTTGATGTTAGAAAATTATACTATCAAGATAATTATCCTGAATTTGAAGGGAATTTATTAAAGATTGCCTGTAATCAAGGTTGCGCAATTTTGCATGCCTTTACAAAAGATAATTGCTATAACGATTATCTTAAAGCTATTCCCTTAACACCATTAAGTGAAAAAAGTGTTTATCTAATCTATGATCAAGATAATTATAATCCACTGATCAGTAATTTTATTAATTATTTAAAAACTACTTCGATATTAAATCATAAAAACTATTTTTTATCTTACTGATTTATTTAGTGTTTATAACATGCTCCTTAAGCCAGTGAGCAACACCATCTTCATCATTACTTTTGATAACTGCTGTAGCTTGTTGTTTTAAAGAGGTTACTGCATTAGCCATTGCATAACATTGATCAGATATTGCAAACATTGGCAAATCGTTGATTGCATCACCAAAACTAACTATCCTGTCACAGTTTAAAAGTTCTTTCAACTTTAAAATAGCACTTGCTTTAGAGGCACTTTTAGGCATAATTTCTAGCCAGTATTCTTTACGATATATTTCTTGTTGAAAAGTAATATTATAATCTAAATCATCCTTTAAACTTTCATAAGCTGGTCGAAGATTATCATAATCTCCAATTATGGTAAAATAGAAAACTTCACCCTCATACAAAGATAAGTAATCTAATGTTAAATTAATTCGATAATCGGTTTTACGCTTACTAAGATAATATTTTACCCCTTCATGAAGGCTTTCATTTATTATCGTTACTCGTTCTTTTTCATTTACTAGTGCATATACCATAGGTTTTAATTGGTTTTTTTCCATTATTGCTTTTATATGCGCTACTTGTTTTGAATTAAAAATATTCTTATGAAGCAGTTTTCCAGTTTCGCCATTGACAATAAATGTACCATTATAGATTATCAAAGGAAGATTTTTGATTAATCCTCTTGTTACTGGTGAAGCGGAAACTAGAGAACGAGCAGTAGCATATGTAAAAATCATTCCCTCATTAATTAAGTTATTAATTGTTTTAATACTGTAATCACTAATTTTTCCTTGGCTATTCAATAGCGTTCCATCTAAATCACTTACATAAAGAGTTTTCATATAGATAAAAAGATAACTATTTAGTTATCTTTTCCTTACCTCCCATATATGGTTGTAGTGCTTTAGGAATATTTACACTGCCATCTTCATTTAAGTTATTTTCAAGGAAAGCAATCAACATTCTTGGTGGTGCAACTACTGTATTATTTAAAGTATGAGCAAAATATTTTCCATTTTCACCATTAATTCTAATATTTAATCTTCTTGCTTGAGCGTCAGTTAGATTTGAACATGAACCAACTTCAAAATATTTCTTTTGTCTTGGTGACCAAGCTTCAACATCAATACTTTTAGATTTCAAATCAGCTAGATCTCCAGAACAACATTCTAAAGTTCTTACTGGTATATCTAATGATCTAAATAAATCAACAGTATTATTCCATAGTTTTTCAAACCACATCTTACTGTCTTCAGGTTTACATACAACAATCATTTCTTGTTTTTCAAATTGGTGAATTCGATATACTCCACGCTCCTCTATTCCATGAGCCCCTTTTTCTTTTCTAAAACATGGTGAATATGAAGTATACGTATATGGTAATTTATCTTCTTCTAAAATGTTATCAATAAATTTACCAATCATTGAGTGTTCAGAAGTACCAATCAAATATAAATCTTCCCCTTCAATTTTATACATCATGCTATCCATTTCTTCAAAACTCATAACACCAGTAACTACATTACTACGAATCATATATGGCGGAATAACATATGTAAAGCCACGATCAATCATAAAATCACGAGCATATGATAAAATTGCAGAATGTAAACGAGCAATATCACCCATTAAATAATAAAAACCTTGTCCAGCAACTCTCCCAGCTGCATCCATATCAATACCATCAAAATTTTCCATTATTTCAGTATGATAAGGTATTTCAAAATCTGGTACGACTGGTTCCCCATATTTAGTAATTTCAACATTCTCACTATCATCTTTTCCTAATGGAACGGATTCATCGATAAAATTAGGAATTTTCATCATAATTGCTTTTAACTCACTACCATATTGAGTTTCTAAGTCTTCTAATTTAGCTAATTCATCTGCCATTGCACTTACTTGTTTCTTATTATTTTCAGCCGCATCTTTATTTCCTTCACGCATAAATTGACCAATTTCTTTAGATAATTTATTACGTTTACTTCTCAATTCACTAGCTTTAGTTAAAACTTCTCGATAATCTTTATCTAATTTGTAAGCCTCATCTACTAATCCAATCTTGTCATCTTGAAATTTCTTTTTCATGTTTTCTTTAACTAAGGTTGGATTTTCTCTTAATATCGCAATATCAATCATTTTAATTCTCCCTTGCTTATATATATTCTTTAAAATTATACAATAATTATGCACCTTATTCAATTATTATCAAGATGTTTCTCTTTTAATCATTTGCTTTTAGACTAGAAACCATGTCGATATGTTTTATTCTTAATGAAATAATTTTACTTATTACCCAGGAAATAACTAAAGTGCCTAAAATTGCATATAAGTAAGAAGGTAAAGCAATGAAATTAATTACATCCATTGTATCTTGAATCGTTGATATCATGTATTCAATCAATAAATATCCTACAGGCAAACCTAATAAAATTCCTATCATTGATAACCATATGTTTTGTTGAACCAAGATTTTTTGAATCTGAGTATCTTTAAATCCTAATACTTTTAATGTAGAAAATTCATAATAACGTTCTAAGTAAGACAGCACTCCTAAATTATATAAAATAACTCCACCTAAAATAATTGCACCTAAAACTAGAATGATAATAATTAGGATCATTGCCTCTAATAAAACATCAAAACTTTCTAATAAGTCCTGCTGATACTGAATTGAAGAAATATTTGTTAGATTGGTCAAGCAATCTTGATTTTTATTCCCAATGATTGCAGTGGGATAGTATTGATGTCCAGTTTGCAAATATTCTTCTTTCATAATCGTAATTCCTTGGATATTCGGGGTTCTAATAATTAAAGATATTTTAGATTGATATTCTTGATGATCTAAATTTCCTTTCCACTTAATTATATCTCCTACCTTTAAATCAAGCTTATCGGCTGTTTTTTTTGATAATGCAATTCCTTCTTTTAAAGATTTAAAATTACTTAAATCTTGAGCAAGTTTGATATAATCATTATTTTCCAAGACTGTTAACGAAACATCTAAATTTTGTTCATCAATTACTATTTTAGCTGTACTCTCTAATAATGTCTGTCCTTTAGTCTGGTTTAAAAGATAATCAATTTGCTCTTCATTAAGATTATCATTTAAATTAAGTTTATATTTGTAATTTTGTAATTTAGTATAATTCCAATCGGTCAAATTAGTCATTGTATCATATAGGCCACAAGCACTAAATAATAATGCAGTGCAGCCCAAAACTCCAAAAATAGTCATAAGACTACGCAATTTATTTCGAATAATATCACGAATATTCCATTGAAATCGAAATGGTAGATTACTGCTCCATGCTAGTGAATAACTTGAATTACTAATTAAATTATTGCTATAAAGAATTGTTGCACCATTCATTTTTAAATATTTGAAACAGACAGAAAAACTAATTAACATGCATAATATAGTACAGCCAATTGGTAATAAATATCCTAAAACTATTGGTTGGCTAGTTAAAACCGGTAAAACATACATTTCTTCAAACATTGGATAAATCAAAGCTGGCATTATTATTAAACCAAGCCAGTAACCTAATATTGAACCAACTAAACAAATAAATGTTGAATGTGATAAATAATGGATCAGTAGCTTTCTTTTCTTAAAACCTAATGCTTTTAAAATTCCTAACTGCATTCGTTGACTTTGCAAAACCCGATGCATTGTTGTAATCGTAATTAAAACAGCAATAAATAAAAAAGCTAATGAAAAAACCAAACCTATCGAGCGATGCTGGGCAATCTCTCCAGTCAACATATTTACACTAGGATGATCTTTTTGGAGAATTAGCTTGTATTCATTACCAGCTAATAATTGATCAACTATTTTACTAATGTCTTTTTTTGAGGAAAGGACTAGTTGATTCGGATGGTATAAAGTGTTAGGAAAACTATTATTATTTACATATGCAAAACCATATTTTTGACGATTTGGTGTCAGTTGATCTTCTTTAGCCAAATAGATATTTTCTGGGGAATAAACTAAACCAATAATTTTCTTACTTAATTCAAAATTCTGATATTTTAAAGTTATTTGATCATTTAACCGATAACCATTTTTCTTAGCATACATTGCATCAAGCCAGATACCATCATCTTGATTATTAAATGATTTACCATTAACGACTTTAAGAGTTGAAATTTTATTACTATCAGTAATATAGAGATCAATATTACTATTATCAACCGCTTTATCGCTTGTAGAGACATACATTCTTTGTTCATAATCAGTCTGTTTTTTTAGTTCATTAAGAGTCGAATCACTAAATTCCTTTTGGTAAAGCCAAGCATCAGCTAAATTATTCTCTTTAATATAGTTATTTAAAGCTACTTCAAGTCCATGATATTCACTAGATATACCTGAAAAGATAAAAACACCTAAAAACATCATAATAAATATAGCTCCAAACTGAACCTTATTTTTCCATAAATCTCGAATCATTTTTTTAAACAACATTTACCATTCCACCTCCATCACATCAAGAGGATGAGAATTTGTTGTAATTGTATTGATTTGACCATTTTTTACTCGAATTACTTTGTCAGCGATAGCTTGCAAATTAGTATTGTGGGTAACAATGATAGTTGTTTTATGATATTCTTTACACATATCATGTAATAACTTCAATACTTTTGCTCCCGTATCACTATCTAAAGCTCCCGTCGGCTCATCACATAAAAGAATCTCTGGATTTTTGACCACTGCTCGAGCAATTGAAACTCGCTGTTGTTCTCCCCCAGATAACTGATGAGGAAATTTTTTCTTATGCACTAATAGTCCTACTTGATCTAAAACGTTATCAACTGGCATAATATCTTTTTTTAGTTCCTTCATCAAGGCTACATTTTCATAAACCGTCAGTGTTGGAATTAAATTATAAAATTGAAATATAAATCCTACTTGATGAGCTCGATAATCTGATAATTCATTTTCATTTTTATTCGAAATTACTTCATTATCAATAATTATTTTTCCTTCATCAAGACGATCAATTCCCCCTAAAATATTTAATAAAGTACTTTTCCCTGCCCCACTCGGTCCTAAGATAATGACAAATTCACCTTTATTAATCGTAAAAGAAACCTTATTTAAAGCATAAATTTTTTTATTTCCATTTTGATAAATCTTTGATACTTCTTCAAATTTAATCATATTTTCTCCTTTTTTGCATAATAAAAACATGTATTCAAAAGACAATGAATCATCACTGCAAGTTTTTATTTTTCTTCGTTAACAACAATGCCTGTACACAACATTTTGAAAACTTTTAAAAATTCTTGTTTTTGCATTTCAAGATTATCATGACTTACTAATACATGCTTAATACAATCAATAAACATATTTGTAATAATATCAATATACGGCGAATTGATATCTTCAATATTAAGATGCCATGCCATATGTTGCTTAAATTTTAAAAGAAACCAATCCCTTTTTTCTTTATATTCCGTCGTTTTTAATTCAAAAAGGATAATTAATCGTTCATCCATTATATATCGAAAATCACTTTCTTCAAAAAAATCTCCAAATTGATCAAGTGCTTCATCAACCTCTTCTAGTGAATGAACTTGAATTTCTTCATTTAGATGAACCTCAACTAACTTATTTAATGACTTAATTGATGGCTCTAATACAGCTCCTAATAATTCTTCTTTATTAGTAAAATAATTATATAAATTTCCCAAGGTGGTATGTGATTTACTAGCAATTATTCTCATTGAAGCCCCTTCGTAGCCATGATGCAAAAATTCCACTTTAGCAGCTTCAATAATATCATTCTTTAAATCTTCTTTTTTTATCTGCATCTTCTCACCCCCACAACAACATCATACGTGATATTAATAGCTAAAACAATCATCAAAGTTCATTAAAAATCATTAGTTAACAACCGTTCATTATTAAAATAAGGGCCTAAATAATTTAGCCCTTATTTTTTCCTATTCTTTTTTATTAAAAAATTGATCAAAATTTTTAGCCATAATTATAGCCATATCTGAATTAGTATCCTTTACTCTTATCATAAGATCAAATAAATTATATTCACCCGTTTTAATTCGGCAATGTAATTTATCATGGGCTGTTTTCTGTCCCGCTCTTATTGAAGTGAGCATATTTAAATATTTATTCTGATCTTCAGGTAAAATAAGCGCATCTTCTAATAATTTTTCAGGAACTATTTTTGCTCCTTTAGGTAAATCAATACTAAATTTATCATCCATATATAAACTATCCATCCGATTATTTCTAACATCAAAATTCCAAACATCAACAGCCAACACTGATAAAATAAAATTATAACGATCTTTTAATTTTTCCGCACGTTCTTGTTGTTCTTTAAGAGTATTAATATTAGTGATAATTCCATGATAAATGATTGTTCCATCTTCTTCTTGACGATAAAAGTTTGCATTGATATTATGCCAACTGACTTTACCATTTTTATAATATGAGCGATAATCAAAATTTACACAACTTTTTTGTTTAGATAATTCTATAAATTGTTTAGCTAAAACTTCTCGATCATCTTCATAAACTAAATCAAATCCTTTATTATGTTTCAGTATATCTGTTAACTCAGATTGTTCAAAATCAAATATTTTAGATAATCCATGACTAAGGAATTTAGTGGTAATATGATCATCTTTTATTTTAATAACGACAATATCCCCTGGGGTATTTTCAATAACAATATTTAAATTATCTTCCATCTCATTACAGTGTTGTTCTAGCATCATTTGTTGATGATCAACAGTGCTATCGATACAAAAAACATCAGCTACTAATTTTCCATTTTCTCTGTGAATATTAGAAAAATAGATCGTTAGCCAAATCTTTTGTGCAGTTTTGGAATTTACTTCAACTTCAAAATAATCGATTTTACCAGCTTTAATCTGTTCAATTACATGATTACATAAAAAATAAGCTTCTTTACTAACTATCTGACTTAAATCATTATTGATTGGCGGTTGATTAAAATCAGTACGAGTATACCCAATCGTTTTATAAAAACCATCTGATGCAAATAAAATTGTTCCTTTGCCATCAAGTGTCATTTTACCAATTCCACCGTTAATATTTTTTAATAAACTATTTATATTTTCTTGTAATTCATGTGATTTTAATTCATTCACTTTTTCATTTGTAACATCATAAAAACAACATAAATAATATGAACCCCACTCTGGACTATCAACTAATCCCCCATACATATTAATATACACGGTTTTACCATTTTTAGCTTTGATTTTAAACTCAACTAAATTTTTAGAAGAACGATCAGCTAATCCATTATGATAGAAAACATGTTTAAATTCTTCTTCGCTATAAAACAACTTTTTAGGCCATTCAATTCCTCCACTTAGCAATTCTTCTCGACTATAACCACTTAATTCAACCAAACTATCACTTACAAATAGTAGTTCTAATTCATAACTGAATCCAGCCACCCCACCAGGAATAAAATTAAAGATAGAATTAGTAATAGCTTTGATTTCACTTTGAGAAATATTGTCAACAGAAGTATATTTAAAATCATCTTTATTCCATGGTAAATTAAATTTACCGTCCGTTTCATCAATCATTTTTTCAAATTCTACTGTGCTAACTGGCTTTGAAAAATAATAACCTTGAACTACATTACATCCAAAACGTTTCATATATAAACATTGATCCAATGTTTCAACTCCTTCACAAATAATTGTTGTCTGTAACTTATTACAAATATCAACGATTGCAGGAATAATAATATTATTGCGATTATTATTTGACTCTCTTTTAGTTATATATGAACGATCCAATTTAACAATATCAAAATTTAGATCTTGCCAAATATTCATCCCTGAGTAACCTGTTCCATAATCATCAATCGAAACACGATAACCAAAACTTCGTAATTCATCAGCTACTTCTCTCACCTTGGTTAAATTCTTCAAAATAACCGTTTCTGTTAATTCAAATTCCAATAAATATGGAGGAATATTATATTTATTAACAATTTTATTAACCCTAGCAACAAAACCAGTTTCATAAACATGCATTCTTGACATATTCATTGATACAGGAATTAGTTTTTTACCTTGATCAATTCTTTCTCGAAGATACCTGCATACTTGCTGACAAATAAGAAAATCTAAGTCAATTATTGTTTCGTTTTTCTCCATTATTTCAATAAATTGATCAGGATAAATAACTTTATTATCTTTAATAAGGCGGGCTAATGCTTCACTTCCAACAATTTTTCCCGTATTAATATTAACTTTAGGTTGAAGATAGAATGTAAATAATTTATTACGTAAAGCATTTTGAATCTCAATTTCTAATATTTTACGTTTATTAATAAATTTCTGCATATCTTCATTAAACCAAACTAGTTTACAATGATTATCTTTTTTAGCTTCTTTTCGTGCTATATTAGCTTGATCAATTGCTTTAATGATAGCTTTTTCTTCTAATTTAACTGGACACAATCCTGCTGCTACAGCAATCTTTGAATCCGGGTGATGTTCTTCTTGCGATGAAATAAAAGTTTCTAATTTTTGTTCATAATTCCTTGTTACAGATTCAATATCACAATTATCTTCAAATAAAGATAGTCTTAAAAAATGATCTGAAAAAACACGTCCACATAAAATTGTCCGTGGAGACATACTTAAAAATTTAGCAAATTCTAAAAGAAAACGATCCCCTTCAATAAAACCATAAAAGTCATTAACTAATTGAAAATTAGTTAAATCAGCGTACATAATTACATAATTTTTACTATTCTTATTACTTTCGATAATATCAGTCGCCTGTTTAACAAATTCAGTATAATCGTTTAAATAAAAATTATGACTTTCTTCCATTTTAACACCACCTTTCTGGTCACACTCTATTTTCATTATATCAAATATAACCGTTATTTAATATAATTATAAAATAAAGTATAAAGAAAAAGGACACTTAGTCCTTCTTTGCTTTAAAATTATAAAAATATTTGGTTATAAAAATAAATATGAATAAGGCAATTATTGCAATCACAAATGTCAATACAACATTTGTAGTAAAACCAGCAACTAAATATCCAACAACACAAGCTCCAGCAACTAGCATTGCGTAAGGTATCTGAGAAGTGACGTGATTAACATGATTACATTGAGCTCCGGCCGAAGCCATGATCGTCGTATCAGAAATTGGTGAAATATGATCGCCACAGACTGCCCCTGCTAAAATAGATGCAATCGCAATTACAAGCATTTGTGAACCTTCGGGGAAAATCGAAGTCGCGATAGGAATTAAAATTCCAAAAGTTCCCCATGAAGTCCCCGTTGCAAATGCTAGACCTGTTCCAACTAAAAATAAACAAACCGGTAAAATTGCTGTAGAGATACTAGCTCCCTGCATTAAATTATAAACAAAGACCCCAGCTTGTAATTTATCTGACACTAAATCCCCTAAAGTCCACGCTAAAGTAAGTATAATCATCGCTGGAACCATCGTTTTGAATCCCATTGGTATACATTTAGCAAAATCTTCATAACTAATAATCTTTCTAGGAAGATACAAAATAAAGATAAATACTAGTGTAAAAAATGATCCCAAGACCAGTCCTCTTGAAGCATCGCAGTTAGTAAAAGCCGTAATGAATGATACTCCTTCAAAGAAACCACCTGTGTATAACATTCCCACAATACAACTAATGATTAAGAAAAAAACTGGCAATAATAGATCATAAACCCGCCCTTGATCAGAAACTTCCATTTCTTCTCCTTCTTCATAATCATTTACACCATTATGCACATCACCATTTTGAGCAGCTATTTCATGATGTTTCATTGTTCCAATATGAAAATCTTTCTTAATAACATAAGTCACCATTACGATTGTTAATAAAGCATATAAGTTAAAGGGAATTGTTTGTAAGAATAAACTAAAACCATCACCACTTGTATAACCACTTACAGCAGCCGCCCAACTAGAAATTGGAGCAATAATACAGATTGGAGCCGCAGTACTATCAATAATATAAGCTAATTTTGCTCTTGAAACACTAAATTCATCTGTTACTTCACGCATTACACTTCCAACTGTTAAACAATTAAAATAATCATCTACAAAGATTAAAATTCCTAACAAGAAGGTTGAAAATAGTGAGCCTTGTCTTGATTTTATTTTTTCTTTTGCCCAAAGTCCATATGCTCTACTTCCACCCGCTTTAGTCATCAATGTAACTATAATTCCTAAAAATATTAAGAATATTAAAATACCGATATTCCATGTATCACTTAAACTTCCAATCATTGTATCAAACATAACATTAACAGTATCAATAATATGAAAGTTACTTAACAGTAAAGCCCCCGAAACAATTCCAAAAAATAATGATAAATAAACTTCTTTAGTTTTTAATGCAATTAAAATTGCAATGACCGGTGGCAATAACGCCCACCCTGTTTGTACAAAATCCATCTTTTCCTCCATAAAAAAATACTTTAATTGGCAACAATCAAAGTACTTATATACTAAGATAGCGCTCCACATGAATGTGACAGGAAATTATATCTTCTATAATCCCCCAGGTAAATAGTAATTGGTGTTACTATTTCCTTCGGCAAATCACCCTTTCGCAAATGCTGTCACCAAACATTACATTTTGCTACTATTGATCATTGCACCTCTACCAATTATTTAATTTTATCCTCCATGAGTTTATCAAAGCAATTTGTTCTTGTCAATAAAATTGTTCTAAAGTGAGAACATTTTATATTTATTTAACTATTGACAGGAACGTAACGTCACTTGCTAGAATGAAAAAGCAAGGGAGGTGTTATTTATCGAATACACATATAATCAATTTTGTCCCAATGCCAAGATACTAGATATTGGGTGTGGTGATGGAACTATTTGGTTAAATAATCAAAATAAAATTTCTAATAATATTTCGATTACTTTAGCTGATATTTCTCTGAAAATGCTTGAAGAATGTCAAAACAATACTCAACATTTATCCCAAATTAAAACAATTGAAGAAGCTGATTGTTATTATTTACCATATCTTGATAAAAGTTTTGATGTCGTTATAGCAAATCATGTTTTCATGTATTTTGACGACTTACCAAAAGCATTACAAGAAATCAATCGTATTTTAAAAGATGATGGAATTCTCTAATGTTCAACTATTGCTAAAGATATGATGAAAGAAAGAGATGTTATGTTAAAAGATTTTGATTCAAAAATCTCATTTAATCAAGAAATTTTATATCAACCCTTTGGTTATGAAAATGGTAAAACAAAATTAGAAAAATATTTTCAAGATATAAAATTATATGATCGAAAAGAGGTTTATGAAATAACTGACTTGGATCTTTATTATCAATTTATTTTAAGTGGTAAAGGTCTAAGTCTTAATCTTGAGCCACTATATAAAAAGAAAAAACAACTATATGAATATATGCAAAAATATTTAAATAAAAATAATCTTTTTTATTTGACTACCCATGCCGGAATGTTTGTTGCAAGAAAGAGGAAAAAATGAAGATAATTGGTAGTGATTTTGACGGTACAATTACTACAAATAAAGTAATTCTACCTGAAACTAGAAAACAAATTAAACAATTTAGAGATGCTGGTAACATCTTTATTATCGTAACCGAAAGAAGTCCTCAGAAATTCAAAGATGGTATTAAGAAATATGATATTGATTTCTTTGATTATGTCATTTGTGCTAATGGAGCTGTTACATTAGATCAACAACTAAAAGTAATAATAAAATAATAACCGCAAATACGATGTCCCAGAGTATTGTAATCAATAACCTAGAAGATTTAGAAAATATAAGAAATGAAATTATTTCGTTTGCCTTAGAATTTGATTCTATTGCCCAAAGAAAGCAGTATACATTTGGCCAAATTGAAAATATTAATGTCTTTCATAATACCCGCTATACTGATATTTTAGCTAAAGATATTTCTAAAGCATCTGAATTATTAAAACTTTTCTATCAATTAAAAGCTGAGCAACTTTATACAATTGGAGATGGTGAAAATGATATTTGTATGCTGCAATGTACTGATAACAGTTTTACTTTTAATCATGTTGAAACAGTTATTAAAAATAGTGCACAGTATCATTTCGATACAATAGAACAAATGTTAGCTTTTATTAATCAAAAATAACTCTCACAATTAAGTGAGAGTTATTTTATATTCCAAATTCTTTTGCATATTTAACTTCGCCACTAATTTTACCAGCTCTAAATATCAGTTTTTTTGCCATAAAATTAATTGAAGGAATTCCCTTAGGCCCTTTGATTCCAAATTGTTCAGCTGGTAAATATCCAAATCGTGGATAATAGTGCTCACTACCTAAAACTAAACAATATTCATATCCTAATTCTTTAGCAATTTGATGGCCTTTGTTAATTAAAGCACTACCAACCCCTTGTTTTTGAAATGCTGGTAAAATAGCTAATGGTGCTAAAACTAATACTGTATCATTTCCAACTTTTGCTGTTGTAAACATAATATAACCAACGAGCTGATTATCAATTTTAGCAACTAATGATAATTTTTGAATATAATTATTACCAGTCCTTAAAGCTATAACTAAATCTTGTTCATTTCCATCACTATGTTCAGCTGTTGCAAAAGCGGCTTTTACTACAGTATATATTTCATTAAAATCTTGTTTTTCTTCTGGCCTTATAATCATTTTATTTTCCTTTTTCAAAGAATTAAAAGTATCGCTAAGCGATACTTTTAATTCTATTCTTCTTCAGATTTATCTTCTTCTGTTTCAGCAGCTTTTTCAACTACCTCTACTGAAGATACCTTGTTTTCTGCATTTACTTTAATTAAACGTACTCCTTGTGTAGCTCGACCGGCTGTTTTAACTTGTTCCATTGGTAAACGAATCATGATTCCATCGTCAGTAATGATTAATAAATCTTCATCGCCATTAACAGCACGCAATGCAACGATTTGACCATTTCGCTCTGTTGCATTAATAGTTTTAACCCCTTTACCACCACGATTTGACAAACGATACTCTTCTAATGGCGACATCTTACCATAACCACGTTCTGTCACAACCATGATATATTTACCTTCTTTATCAGTTGTCATTCCGATAACTTCGCTACCATCAACATTGATTCCTTTAACCCCACTAGCACTTCGTCCCATTGGCCGAACATTAGTTTCTTCAAAACGAACTAATTTACCGTTAGAGGCGGCGATTAAGATTTGATCATTACCACCTGTTAATTTAACCGAAACTAATTGATCATCATCTCTTAAGCTTATCGCAATCTTTCCAGATTGACGAATTCGTTCAAATTCATTGATGTGAACTCGTTTTACTAAACCGCTAGCAGTTACAAAGAATAAATAATAATCATTATTTTCTTCAATTTGCTTACGATTAATACTAATCATCGATTTAACTTGTTCTTCTTTATCAAGATTTAATAAATTTACAACAGGTAAACCTTTAGCCGAACGTCCAAACTCTGGAATATTATATCCTTTTAAACGATATACTTTACCAAAATTTGTAAAGAATAATAGATCATCATGAGTCGACATATTAATTAACGAACTTACAATATCATCGCTATTAGTTGCCATTCCCTTGATTCCTCGTCCACCACGGTTTTGTGTTTTGTATGTATCTACTGGCATTCTCTTAACATATCCATTATTAGTTAAAGAAATAATAACGTCTTCTACTGGAATTAAATCTTCGTCTTCTAAATCAAATGTTCCTTGAATAATTTCCGTACGGCGTTTATCACCATATTTATCTTTAATTTCTTCTAATTCATCATGAATGATCGATAATAAACGTTCTCTATTTTCTAGGATATCTTTTAAATCAGCAATAATTTCTAATAATTTATTTAAATCATCTTCAATTTTTTGTCTTTCCAAACCAGCTAGACGTTGTAATTGCATTTCTCGAATTGCTTTAGCTTGTTTATCAGACATATTAAATTCTTCCATCAATCTAGTTTGAATGATTTCAGTAGTACGACTTGATCTAATTAAATCAATAATAGCATCAATTTGATCAAGAGCTCTTTTTAATCCTTCTAAAATATGAGCTCGGTCTTCAGCTTTAGTTAATCTGAATTTAGTACGTCGTTTAATTACTTCTTCTTGATGATCAAGGTATAAAGTAATCATTTCCTTTAGATTTAATGTTTTTGGTTCATTATTGACCAAGGCAATGCAGTTAGCCCCGAAGGTTGTCTGCAATGATGTTAATTTATATAATTGATTCAAAATTACTTCTGGTTGAATATCCCGACGTAATTCAATTACAACTCGAATACCATCGCGATTTGATTCATCACGTATTTCTGTAATTCCTTCAATTTTCTTTTCCCGAACTAACTGTGACATTTTTTCAATCATCCGAGCTTTATTGACCATATAAGGAATTTCAGTAACAACAATAACTTTTTTACTTCCTTTTTCTTCAATTTCCGTCTTTGCTCGCATGACAATTAGACCATTTCCTGTCTCATAGGCTTTTTTTATTGCTGTTTTACCTAAAATATAACCACCAGTTGGAAAATCAGGACCTTGAATATAATTTTCCATTAATTCCATGATTGTGATATCCGGATCTTTTGCAACTGCTAAAATTGCTTCAATCACTTCTACTAAGTTATGAGGTGGAATATTAGTAGCCATCCCAACTGCAATCCCCGTTGAACCATTAATTAGTAAGTTGGGAATACGAGCCGGTAAAACCGCCGGTTCCTGTTCTTCACCATCATAGTTTGGAATAAAATCAATTGTATCTTCCTTTAAATCACGAACCAGCTCACTAGATATTTTTGACATTCTTGCCTCAGTATAACGTTGTGCTGCTGCTCCATCACCATCGATTGAGCCAAAATTCCCATGACCATCAACTAACATATAACGATATGAGAAATCTTGAGCCATTCTAACTAAAGCTTCATATATTGAATAGTCACCATGAGGATGATATTTCCCCATAACTTCTCCGACAATACGGGCAGATTTCTTATATGGTGTACCTGGAGTACATCCCAAATCACTCATCCCGTAAATAATTCTTCTTTGAACTGGTTTTAACCCATCTCGAACATCAGGTAAAGCTCTTGATACGATAACTGACATCGCATACTGCATAAAAGAGTTTTTCATTTCAGATGTTAGTTTTACTTTTCTAATTCCCCGTTCTTCCATTATTTATCTCCTTTATCTTAAATATCTAAATCAGTAACGTATTTAGCGTTTTCTTGAATAAATTCACGTCTTGGTTCAACTTTTTCACCCATTAACATATCAAAAATCATATCCGCTTCCATTGCTTCGTCTAAATCAATTTGATTTAAAATTCGTTTTTCAGGATCCATCGTTGTTTCCCAAAGTTGTTCTGCATTCATTTCTCCAAGACCTTTATAACGTTGAATACTATATTTAGCACCTTCACCAATCTTAGTTTTCAAATCATCTAGTTCTTCATCACTATAACAATAATATTCATCTTTACCATGTTTCAATAAATAAAGTGGTGGTTGAGCCGCATAAACAAAGCCACCTTCAACTAACGGTCTTAAATAACGATACAAGAATGTTAACATTAAGATTCTGATGTGCCCACCATCAACATCGGCATCGGTCATAATTACAATTTTATGATATCTTAATTTATCTAGATTAAACTCTTCTCCGATTCCTGTACCAAACGCTGTAATCATAGAACGAATTTCAGCATTTCCAAGGATTTTTTCTAATCTCGATTTTTCAACGTTTAAAATTTTTCCACGTAATGGTAGAATTGCCTGAATTCGACGATCACGTCCCATTTTGGCACTACCCCCAGCGGAATCCCCTTCGACAATAAAGATTTCACATTCACTAGCATCTTTACTTGAACAGTCAGCTAATTTACCTGGCAAGTTTGAAACTTCAAGAACATTTTTTCTTCTTGTCATTTCTCGAGCTTTTTTAGCTGCCATTCTTGCTCTTGCTGCAACAATAGCTTTATCAACAATAATCTTAGCTGTATCAGGATTTTCTAATAAAAATTTATCTAATGATGCGCTAATAATATTGCTGGCAATTTTTCGAACTTCAGCGTTACCTAATTTTGTTTTAGTTTGTCCTTCATATTGGGGATCAGGATGTTTAACCGAAATAATCGCTGTTAAACCTTCACGAACATCATCACCAGATAAAGCTTCTTCATCTTTCTTTAGCAGTCCTTTACTTTTAGCATAATTATTAATAACTCGTGTTAAAGCTAAACGGAAACCTTCTTCATGAGTTCCCCCTTCATGAGTATTGATATTATTACAGAAGGAATAAATATTTGATTGATAACCATCATTATACTGCATTCCTACTTCAATTGTAATTTCTTGCTGCATATCTTCAACATAGATTATTTCTTCATGAATCGGTGTTTTATTTTTATTAATATAGGCAACATATTCTTTAATTCCGCCCTCATAATAATATTCATGTTTTCGATCCACACCGTTACGTTGATCTTCTAACGATAAACGTAATCCCTTATTTAAAAATGCTAACTCTCTAATTCTTTGTCTGAGTGTATCATAATCATAAACAGTACCCTCTTTAAAAATTATTTTATCAGCCTTAAAAGTAACAATTGTTCCTGTTATATCAGAGTCACCAATAATCTTTAATTCACCTGCTGGTTTCCCACCATTTTCAAAACGCTGATAATATTCATGTCCATCACGATGAACATTTACTTCTAACCATTCTGAAAGCGCATTTACAACTGAGGCTCCAACCCCATGAAGTCCACCAGATACTTTGTATCCGCCACCACCAAATTTTCCACCAGCATGTAATACTGTAAAAATTGTTTCAACTGTTGAGATTCCAGTCTTAGCATGAGTACCGGTTGGCATTCCTCGACCGTCATCAATTACTTGAACAACATCATCATCCTTTAAAATTACGCGAATATGACTAGCATATCCAGCTAATGCCTCGTCAATCGAGTTATCAACAATTTCCCAAACTAAATGATGTAATCCCCTAATTGAAGTTGTCCCAATATACATTCCTGGTCTTTTACGAACCGCTTCAAGTCCTTCTAAGACTTGAATATCGGATTCATCATAACTATGTTCTACTTTTTCTTCTGACATTATGTAGCCTCCTTGCCACCCTTAATATAGATTTTTTTTGCCTTTTCAACAATTTGATGATTAATTCCATCAATTGAAGTTGTTGTAATAAAAGTTTGAATTTTCTGATTCAAAATATCTAATAACATATTTTTACGCGCTTCATCTAACTCAGATAAAACATCGTCTAATAGTAAAACAGGATATTCTCCTATTTCATCTTTAATCAATTCAATCAACGCAATCTTTAGACTTAATACAATCGTTCTTTGTTGCCCCTGTGAAGCAAATAAATCTGCAGCATTGCCATTCATAAAGATTTTCAAATCATCTTTATGAATTCCTAAATGACTTTGCATATATCGAATATCTCGCTGATGATTTTTTTTATATAATGCTAAAATATTTTCATACGTTAACTCTTGTTTAAGGAAACAACTGTATCGTAAGCTAATTTTCTCATTATCATTTTTAGCAATTAAATTATAAATAGAAGTTACTTTTTGATTTAAATTCTTAATAAAATCAATTCTTTTTTTAATCAACTCTACTTGCAATCGTGCCATCTGTTCGTCAAGTACTTCTAAATATTCATCACCATCACGATTCTTTTGATTTAAAATTTTTAAATACTTATTTCTCTCCTTAAGTAAATTATTGTATTTACTTAAATTAAAAACATAGATAGGTGAGATTTTTGATAATTCTAAATCAATAAAACGTCGGCGATTATTTGGACTGCCCTTAATTAAATAAAGATCATCAGGAACAAAAACTACGACATTTAAAAGACCAACATATTCACTAATTTTATAAATATCCTGGTCATCTATTTTCGCACGTTTAAAATCACTCCCAAGAATCATTTCTAAACTACGGAGCTTATTATTGGAAGTGACTTCACCTTTTACTTTCGCAAATTCGCAATCAAACATAATCATCTGCTTATTTATATGAGTTTTAAAAGATTTTCCTACTGACAATAAATAAATCGCTTCGATCAGATTAGTTTTACCTTGTCCATTACTGCCAATTAAAATATTGATATCACGATCAAACTCAATAAAAAAATGATTATAATTACGAAAATTGTCTAGACATAATGAATTAACTTTCATTAATCAATAACAAAAGACTCTCCATTAAATTCTATCTGGTCACCAGTTCGAAGTTTCTTGCCTCTTCTTGTTTCCACTTCACCATTAACCATCACTAATTCATCTTTAATAACCATCTTAGCTTCGATTCCACTAGAAACACATCCTGCATACTTTAAAAACTGTCCTAGGGTAATATATTCATCTCTTATTTGAATTTTTTTCATGACTATCCTCTTTTTTTATAAAATCTAGAGTTATTATAACATAAATTGTTGTTAAAATCAAAAAAATAAGCATTTTAACGCATTTTTTATAAAAATGAATAAAATCTTATTTTTTATTAAAATTCGCTCATATTTAAAATTTATCCACATATAAATAAAACAACTAGTAAAAAAATACTTTCACGAAAAAAAAAGCTACATAATGTAGCTTAGAAAGTTCTTACTGGTAAAACTAATTGAATTACATCATCTTTTTCAAAATCTTTAATAATAAAAGGTTTCATTTCTCCAGTAAATAAAATTTTAATTTTTGGTTCATTAAAAGCTCTAATTGCATCAGTTGCATATTTTGAACTAAATGAGATACTTATTGGTGTTCCTTTATAAAAAGATTTATCTAAAATTTCTTCTACAGAACCGATTTCTTGCATATATGATGATAGGACGACTTTATCGTCAGACATATCTAATTTAATAATATTATTTTGTTCATTTGTTAGTAATGAAACACGATCAATAGCATTTAATAGATAATGAGCATCTAAATCTAGTTCATAATCAAAAGCATCAGGAATTAAACGATTAGTATCTGGGAAAGTTCCATCAATTAATCGTGTTTGAATAATATTATTATCAAACACATAAAGGACTTTACGATCAGAAACATACATTTCAATCATTTCATCACGTTCAATAATTTTTGAAATTTCATCTAAAGATTTTTGAGGAATTGTAATATTGAAAGTAACGTCTTCATCTAAAGATACAATTTTCTTAGCTAGACGATAGCTATCCGTTGCTGTACATTCTAATTGACGATTTCCTGCTTTAAAGTTGATTCCTGTTAAAATTGGTTTGTGCTCTTTATCACTAGCAGCAAATTTGGTCTGTGAAATAATATCTTTTAAAGATAGTGCATTTAATAATACTTTTGTTCCAGTTTTTGATAAATCAATTCGTGGATAATCTAAAACATCAGTACCATTTAAGTCAAATTTAGAAGTTGCTCCCGAAATTCTAGTTAAAGCACCATCTAAAATCTCAATTTTAATTTCATCACTATCAATCTTACGAACAATATCTAAGATATAACGAGAATTTAAAACTACCCCACCAGTTTGATAAATCGTTAAATCTTCATCTTTTTCAATTTTAGTTTGAATTGTAATGTCAGAATCACTACCAGTTAGAATTAAACAATCGTCTTGTAAATCAAACTTAATTCCAGTCAATACTGGTAAGGGACTTCGAATTGAAACTGCTTTAGTTGCTTTAGCAAGAGCATTTAATAATTTAAGTCGTTTTATTTTAAAATTCATAAATTTCCTCCTTGTGACTAATTATATATAATTATTTAAAATAATGCTATTAATATTATTATAGTGTGAATATTGTGCATAAGCATTAAATAAGCTGATATAATCAGTGTTTTTTATGTGTATAACTATGTGTGCAATTTGTGGTAGTTTTGTGTCTAAACGATACCTAATTTGTCTTTTAACTTATTTATTGCTAATTTGTAGTCAGGATCTTTCTTGATTTTAGTTTCTACGCGAGCACATGCTTTCATTACTGTTGAATGATCTCGATTGCTAAAAGTAGCCCCAATTTCAGCAAAAGTAATATCTAATAATTCCCGCATTAAATACATACACATTTCTCTTGGGGTTGTTAATTTACGTGTCTTGTTTTTTGAAATTAGCTGACTGATTGTCAGATAATAGAATTCTGCAGTTGTTTTTAAAATACTTTCTTTAGTTAGGGAACTCTTTGGATTTTGAACAATTTTATCATCTTTAAAAGATTCTAATGCAAAAGCCATATCAATATTATTAGTATGATTCATAATGCTACAGAAGAAAAGACGTTTTAAAGCCCCTTCAAGACTACGAATATCTTTACAATAATGATTAGCCATAAAATCAACAACATCATCTTGAATAATTAAAGAAGGATTATCAAGATTTTCTATCTTTTTTTCTAAGATAGCGCGAGCTGTTTCAAATTCTGGCGGATCAATTCCGAAACTTAATCCTGAATTGAAACGGCTGATTAAACGTGATTCAATTCCTTGTAATTCTTCAGGCATCTTATCACTTGTAATAACAATTTGTTTATTATTATTAATTAATTCATTAAAAATGTGGAAAAATATCTCGCTGCTTTTTTCTTTATTGAATAAAAATTGAATATCATCAATTAATAAAATATCGAGATTTTTATACTTATCATAGATTTCATCACCATCACGGCCTTTCATTGCCCCAATAACTTCATCAACAAAATCTTTACTTGTAATATAACGAATTCTAAGCGCTGGATTTACTTCTTTTGCATAATTTCCAATTGCATTTAATAGATGGGTCTTACCTAATCCAGGATTACTATAAATAAACAGTGGATTAAAATTAGAACCCGGATTAGTAGATACTAATAGAGCTGCATTTTGTGCCATGCGATTAGAACTTCCTACAACAAAGTTATCAAATGTCAAGGTACGATTCAGATTATCTCTAAATGGCGTTTCTTGTTTAACGGCAACAGATTTTTTAAAGTCTTCTTCACCAACGATTTCAAGATTAATTGATGAAGCTAACATCCCAGAAAGAATATCTTCAATGTCTTTTTGGTTATTTTTAATTGTTTCAACATTAAATGAAAATGGGGTGGTAATAATAACTTTGTTATTGTTAATGGATGCTATTTTTGCACTTCGAAAAACAGATTCCATGATTACTTTATCGATTTTACGTTCTTCTGGCAAATTTTGTTTTTCTAAAGTGTCGAGGCATAATTGCCAAATCTTACTATTATCGCTCATTTTTTAACCTCCGCAAACCTCATTATAAGTTAATAAAATGTAAATTTAAAGGATAAAAACAGTTAAAAAAGAGTGTTCACAAAGTTATTCACAATAATTGTTACATTTCCGTAGGTTTTTATTAGAAATTCACAATATTCACAACTTTACTTGTGCATAAAGATTTATGTGAATGTGAAAAATGTGGCTATCTAGTTATCTAGAAACTACTGTTCATAATAAACTCACAATAGCATATTTGTTATTCCAAGCACTTTGAGAGTTTTTCACATTTATTCACATAGTAAAAAATAAGGGTATGACTTTGTGCATAAGTTGTGTGAAGTTTAGGTTAATTTATGATTAATTAGCAAGATTCGTCGAGAAAGAAGTCACAAAATAATGTTACTTTTTATCGAAAATCAAGAAAATCCTTATAAATTAAGGTTTTTTTATTCTTAATAGCAAAAAGAAAAGCACAATTTAATGTGACTTTTGTACAATATAAACTATTTTAATAAATCTGAATTAATAAATTTGTCTAAAAAGATTTTTTAAAATTCACATTATTTTGTGAGATTTGTAAAATGTTAGATTTTCCTAATTATACTTTTTCCCGTAATTTCATTGACTTAACGAGCTTTTTCATATAAAATGGTGAGGCATATGTTATTTGTATAAAAGTATAAAAAATTTTGGAGGTGTAATTAATGAAAAGAACATATCAACCAAATAAGAGAAAAAGATCAAAAACTCATGGTTTTAGAGCTAGAATGGCTACTGTAGGAGGAAGAAAAGTACTTGCACGTCGCCGTAAAAGAGGAAGAAAAGTCTTATCTGCTTAAGAAAAATCCACTTTACGGTGGGTTTTTTTTCTAAAAATTTATGAAAAAAGAATTTAGAGTACGAAAAAATGAAGATTTTAGCCGTATTATTAAGAAAAAACAAAGTATGGCTAATCGTTCTTTCATTATATATTACCTAAAAAATGATTTAGATCATGCTCGAATTGGGATATCAGTAAGCAAAAAACTTGGAAAAGCAGTAATTCGTAACAAAATTAAGCGTCAAGTCAGAATGATGCTTCAACAAACAATTAATTTCGATGATAATTATGATTATATAGTTATTATTAGAAATAAATATTTAGATTTAGATTTCAATTCTAATCTAAATGAGCTAAAATATTTATATAAAAAAATATTAAAAAGGATGGAAAAATAAATGGTGTTAGATAACAAGACTAAAAAAATCTTAAAAGTATTTTGTTTAGTTTTCTTAGTTGCTATCTTGACAGGATGTGCACAAAATCTTGATGCAAACGGTAAATTAATTGCTTCTAGGGCAATTACAAGTTCAACTCCTTGGTCATTTGATGCAGGGTGGTTTGATTTTATCTTTGTAATTCCTTTAGCTAAAGGAATCTTATTCATTAATGATTATGTAGGAAATGTAGCTTTTGGGGTAATTGGGGTTACAATTATCGTTAATATTATCACTTTACCTATTATGATCAAATCAACCGTCTCAACGCAAAAAATGCAATTATTACAACCAGAGATGGAAAAGATTCAACGTAAGTATAAAGGGCGTAAAGATCAAGCTTCACAAATGCGTCAAAATGCAGAGATTCAAAATTTATATAAAAAGAATAATGTAAGTATGTTTGGATCATTTGCAACATTCCTTACATTACCAATCATGTTTGCAATGTGGCAAGCAGTACAAAGAATTGATATATTATATTCTACATATATTTTTGGAATTAATTTAGGGGCTAAGCCAATCAGCCATATTATGGATTTGGATATTGCGTATATTGTTTTATTGGTTTTAGTTGCAGGAACACAATTCTTTGCAATGCAAATTACTCAAATAATGGCAAAACGCTCACCAAAATATCGTCCTAGTCAACAAATGAAGTCGATGAATACAATGAACAATGTAATGACGATCTTCATTGTTTACTTAGCTGCTACAATGCCTGCAGCAATGTCGTTGTATTGGATTACAACAAATGTTATTAATATCATAAGAACAGTATATATTCAATTATTCCATATTGAGAAAGCAAAAAAGGAAGTTGAATCAACAACTACTAATTTTCTAAATAAAAAGTAGGTGAAAATATGAAAAGATATACGGCAAGAACAGTTCAAGATGCTGTAAATACAGCATGTCAAGAACTAGGTGTAACAATTGATGAATTAAATTATGAAGTAATTAGTGAGACAAAAACTTTATTTACTAAAAAAGCTGAAATTGAGTGTTATACAATTCCAATGATCCAAGAATATATTGAAAGTTATATTCGTCGTTTTATTGGAGATATGGGATTTGAAGTGGAAACAGTTTCTTATCTACAAGATGGTCGTATTTACTGTAATATTAATACTAGTAATAATTCTATCTTAATTGGAAAAGCTGGAGTTATTCTACGTGCAATTAACTTTATTGTTAAAAATGCCGTAAGCAATACCTTTAAGAAAAGATTTGAAATTAGCGTTGATATTAACGGATATAAAGAAGACCGTTATAAAAAAGTAGCATCAATGGCTAAACGTTTTGGAAAACAAGTATTGCGCACGAAAGCTGAAATCAAGCTTGATCCAATGCCTGCTGATGAACGTAAAGTAATGCATCAAGAACTTTCTAGATTTGAACATATTAAGACAGAAAGTCATGGTGAAGGAAAAAATAGACATATGGTTATTTCATATGTAGATTAGACACATGTTATCATGTGTTTTTTCTTTAAGGAGTGATATGAAGATGAATATAGAATTAGCAAGGGCAACTGATGTAAATGAGATCGAAGCGTTATATGGAGCAGTTGTAGACGATTTACTAGCCAATGTAAATTATCCTGGCTGGAAAAAAGGAATTTATCCAACTCGTGATGAAGCAATTTTTGGAATAGAAAAAAAAGAATTATATGTAATGCGGCAAAATGATCAAATAGTGGGGAGTATTGTTATTAATCATGTCCAAGAAGAAAATTATCAATTAGCAGCTTGGAAGATAGATGCACAAGATCATGAAGTTTATGTAATTCATACTTTAGCTGTTCATCCACAATTTAAAGGATTAAAAATAGCTCAAAAATTATTAGAATATGCTGATGAATTAGCTAAAAATAATGGGGTAAAAACAATTCGTTTAGATGTTCGTAAAGGCAATGTGCCGGCAATCAAGCTATATGAGCGTTGTGGTTATACATATGTGGGAGCAATAAATCTTGATTTTAGGGGTTCTGATCTTGGCTTATTTGAATTGTATGAAAAAATAATTTAAATAATGCTTGCCCTATAGTTAGGTTTAAGTAGTATGCTTAACTTAGGAGGACGACTTCATGGATAAAATAGTTATTAATCAAGAACTTTTATTGCTACTTCAAAAAAATAAAATAATCGCCACAACGTCAAACTTTAATTACCGGGATCAAGCAGTCATATCACTAATCAAAACATTGATTACTATGGGATATAATAGTAGTGATATCTTAGAATTGATTGATGAAGAAATGACTTTGCTGGATATTCTAGAATTTCATCAAGATTTGGTAATTAATAAACAATATGAATGCTGCTGTTTAATTAATAAATTAAAGAAAATGATTGAAGAAGTTAAGGAAGAGACCAATGGAATATACAATTAAAGAAGTAACTAAAAAGTACAATCTAAGTGCTTCAACACTTAGATATTATGAAAAAGAAGGATTACTACCTAAAATAAAAAAGAATCAAAGCAATCAAAGAGTTTATGATGATGATGATCTATCGTGGTTAGACATAATTATGTGTATGCGTAAAACGGGAATGACGATAGCATATATAAAAAATTATATTGAGTTGTGTCAAGAAGGTGACAATACGATTAATCAACGATATGAAATTTTTTTGAAACAGAAAGAAATATTATTATTGCAGCAACAAGAGTTGGAAAAGAATATTGAGACAGTGAATTATAAAATTAATCTATATAAAGAAAAGTTATTAAAATAGATAGCAAGAATTATTGCTATCTATTTTTCTTTCAATTATAATCAATATAATAAGTAGGTGATAAGATGAATAAAAATAAATTATTAATGTTCTTTATTATTAATGGACTTTTTAATTTAGCCGCTAATTATGCTCATCCAATTACTCCAACAGTAATAAAAAATCTTCAACTGGGAGATTATATGTTTGGTGTTGCATTTGGGGCAATGATGGGATTAAATTTTTTATTTTCACCATTTTGGGGAAAATTAAATGAACAAATTAACAGTAAAACAACGATGTTGATCTGTAGTATTGGTTACGCAGTTGGTCAAGTTTTGTTTTGGCAAGCAAATTCACAAAATAGTGTGATATTTGCAAGAATGTTTTCAGGCGTTTTTACAGGAGGTTCTTATGTAAGTTTTTTAACCTATGTCGTTAATGTTACACCACCTGAAAAAAGGGGTCAAAATCTAACTGTTTTAGCAACAGTTGCAAGTGTTTGTGCTGCTTTTGGTTATTTTATAGGGGGGATGCTTGGGGAAATCTCAATTGATTTAACCTTTGCAGTTCAAGCAGCTACTTTAGCTAGCTGTGGTATTTTCTTTTATCTTTTTTGTGAAAATGATGTTGTTTCACCAGTCAAACAAAAAGTTGCTCTGCTCATAAAACAAGCAAACCCTTTTAATTCATTTAAACAAGCAAAAGTATTTATAGATAAAAAATATTTAATTATGTTTACGATCTGCTGCCTTGCATTTCTTGGTTTTACTGCTTTTGAACAAAGTTTTAATTATTATATCAAAGATATTTATAATTTAACATCAGGTTATAATGGAATTATCAAGGCTGCAATTGGAATTATTTCTTTAGTTGCTAATGGTACGATTTGTTTATGGATCATTAAGAATACTAATGTTTCTAGATCGTCAATGCTGATTTTATTGTTGAGTAGTGTTACGATGTTAGGGGTTTTAGCAACAAATAATATAATTATATTTATTGTGATGAATATAATTTTCTTTGCATTGAACGCAATCATTATACCAGTGACTCAAGATTTAGTAGCTAGCCGTTCTAATGATACTAATAGTAGTATTGTAATGGGATTTTACAACGCGATAAAATCATTGGGTGGAATTATAGGTGCCTTGATGGCTGGTTTCTTTTATACATTTAATCCTCGCTTACCATTTATTTTTGGTTTTGTTGCTTTCCTTTTAGCAACTGTTTTATCATACTACTATTATCAGCAAAATAAATTGCACAAAAGTTAAAACATTGTTATAAATGTTTTGATTTTTTTTATTTAACAAGAGTAGAATAAAATTATAGGAAATAGTAAAGCTAATGAATCATGATGAGGCTACGTTTTTTAGTATAATTAGTATTATGGTAATAAATAAGATTAAAAATAAATAAATCTGGTTAGCTTAATGCTTGCACAACCAGATTTAGCAGAAATTCATTATTTCAAAGAAGTGTGTTAGTATGTAGAAGTAAATAACTAAAACTAACTATATTATTTTTGATGTTTTGTTGAAACTAAAATATTTTTTATTAATACTTCATTATCTTTAGTTTTTTCAAACATATTTAATAATGAATCAGTTGCTTGTTCGATCGTAGTTTGATCTAAAGATTTTCGAATTATTTGCATTGCTTCATATTCATCTTTGCTTAATAATAAATCTTCTCGACGAGTACCGGATTTTTGTACGTCAATCGCGGGAAAAATTCTCTTTTCTTGTAATTTACGGCTTAGTACTAGTTCCATATTTCCAGTACCTTTAAATTCTTCATAAACCATATCATCCATCCGACTTCCTGTTTCTATTAAAGCAGTAGCTAAGATAGTTAGACTACCACCTTCACGTGTATTTCTTGCAGCTCCAAATAAGCGTTTAGGAAAATAAAATGATGCAGGATCTAGACCACCTGATAAGGTCCTTCCTGAAGGGGTAACAGTTAAATTATTTGCTCTAGTTAATCGTGTTAAGCTGTCTAACAAGATCATTGTATCATATCCTTGTTCTGTTAAGCGTTTAGCTCGTTCAAGGGTAGTTTGTGCAACTTTGATATGACTTTCTGATTTTTCATCAAAAGTAGAGTAGATAACTTCAACATTATCAGCATCCAATGCTTCTTTAATATCGGTTACTTCTTCAGGTCGTTCATCAATAAGTAAGATAAATATCTTGATGTTTGGATAATTTTTTGATACAGATAAAGCAATATCTTTTAGTAATGTCGTTTTTCCAGCTTTTGGTGGTGCAACAATAATTCCTCGTTGACCTTTTCCAATTGGAGAAATTAAGTCAATTAGACGCATTGATAATTGTTCATTATCTTTACCTAAATATACTCTTTCATTAGGATAAATCGGTGTTAAAAATTCAAAAGCAATTCTTTTTTTTGCTTGATCTGGATTTTGTCCGTTAACTAAATCAACTCGCATAAGTGCATTATATCGTTCACCATTTTTAGAATTACGTGCATGACCAACTATTTCATCGCCATTTTTTAAATTAAAGCGTCTTATCTGTGATTGGGAAATGTAAATATCACGACTTTCTTGAGTATAATTTTTAGGTCTTAAAAATCCATAGCCATCAACCATTATTTCAAGAATTCCAGATGCTAATTCACCCAATTCGTCTTCTTCTTTGGTATTTACCTTATTTTTATCATTTTTTATACTTTCCATAGTATCTCCTTCTTATTGTTTTATTACAATTAATATTCATTATAATTTAGCTTGCTAGTATTATACAATAAAATTTATTAATATTCGTGATTGTCTTTTTCATTATTTGCAAATATCATTCTAAACTAATTAATATCGTGGTATGATTCTATCAATGAAAGATTGGGGGATTATCATGGATATTATGGTAGTTATTAACCAAATGATTCAATTATTTTTAATTATTGGACTTGGTTATTTTATGCAAAAAAAGAAAATATTAAATGATGAATTAAATACGAAACTAAATTTTATTGTTATTTCAATTACTACACCAGCACTTATTTTTTCATCTGTTTGTACAACATCGATTAGTGAAAAGAGTATGGTCATTTATACTTTAGCAATTGCTACAGCAGTGTATGTGGCCTTACCGGTCATCAGTTTTGTTTTAGTTAAATTAATGCGAATTCCAATGCACCAAAAAGGATTATACATGTTTATGACAATTTTTTCTAATACTGGATTTATGGGATATCCAATTATGAAAGCCTTGTTTGGTAATGACGCAGTTTTTTATACTGCTTTATTTAATATCCTTTTTAATTTAGAAGTATTTACTTTAGGCGTTATTTTAATTAATTATGGGAATGATGTAAAAATGAAATTAAATCCTAAAAATTTACTTTCACCCGGAGTAGTTGCTTCAATTATTGCAATATTTATTTATTTTTTAGAAATTCCAATTCCTGATGTAATTGCTAATTCATGTGGTATGGTTGGGGACATGACAACACCATTAGCAATGATGATCATTGGGGCAACCTTAGCTAATATTAAAGTTAAAGAGTTGTTCACAGAATTAAGATTATACTACTTTACGATTGTTAAACAAGTTATTTTACCAATTGCTGTTTTTCCAATCATTGCATATTTTATCAAAGATCCATTGATTCAAGGAATTACTTTGGTTAATTTGGCAATGCCGGTCGCTAATAGTGCAGTTCTTTTTGCTAAAGAATATGGTGGAGATGTTGAATTAGCAGCAAAAAGTATCTTTATTACTACTCTGGTCAGTGTCTTTACAATTCCGTTAATAGTTTCATTATTGCTTGTTTAGTATACTTTTATATTATTAAGTAAAGAACCTCGTGAATATAACGAGGTTCTTTACTATTTTGATTACAGAAAATATGTGATTAGGGGATATTAATTTTGGGAGAGGTCAATATCCCCACTTAGATTATATCAAACCAAAATAGTGTTATCAAATAAAAAAAGACCAAAATGGTCTAAAAATTAAATTTTTACTTATGAATAAAGTTATTTTTTGAAATATATTATAATTATTTGAAAAAAATAACATTTAATGTCACAAATAACAAGTTAGGGCTTTCATTCCCAAACAAGGCCAAAGTATTGTTTAAATAAATGTGTTATGAGATAGTAAATATGTACTTGATAGGCCATCAAAGTAAAGCAGAAAAAGTAGAAAGAGAGATAAACAAAAATGAAAAAATATAGTGTTTGTATTGTTGGAGGAGGAAGTACCTTTACATTAGGTTTTTTAAAATCATTCTGTCGTATGAAAGAACAGTTCCCATTAAAAAAATTAGTTTTATTTGATATTGATGCAGAGCGCCAAGAACCAATTGGTGAATTTGGAAAAATTTTATTTAAAGAACAATTTCCTGAATTAGATTTCTCATATACAACTGATATTAAAGAAGCATATGAAGGAATGGATTTTGTGTTTATGCAAATGCGTGCAGGGGGATTACCAATGCGTGCTAAAGATGAACATATTCCTTTAAGCATGGGATTAATTGGACAAGAAACATGTGGAGCAGGAGGAATGGCTTATGGACTTAGATCATGTGTTGATATGATCAAAGCAGTTCATGATATTCGTAATTATGCACCTGAAGCTTGGATCTTAAATTATTCAAATCCAGCTGCTATTGTAGCTGAAGCATTAAGAAGAGAATTTCCTGATGATAAGAAAATTTTAAATATTTGTGATCAACCAGAAAATGTTGTTCGTTCATGCAGTCGTTTATTAGGTTGTGATTGGGAAAATTTAGATCCTGTATATTTTGGTTTAAATCATTATGGCTGGTTTACTAATATATACGATATTAAAACAGGGGAAGATTTATTACCAAAATTGAGAGAATTAATTAAGAAAAATGGCTTCTTACCACAAGATGCGGAACAAAGAGATCAATCTTGGTTGGATACTTATGGTATGGTTGAAACTTTAATGAATGATTTTCCAGATTTTTTACCAAACACATATGATCAATATTATTTATATCCAGATTATAAAGCAGCACATTTAGATCCTAATTTTACTAGAGCTGACGAAGTAATGGCAGGACGTGAAAAACGAGTTTTTGATGAATGTCGTGAAGTTATAGCTGCGGGTGTTTTAGGTGATAAATTCGATGATATTAGTGATGCCCATGCAGAAATGATGATCAATGTAGCTGAAGCAATCGCATATAATAAAAATACTCGTCATATTTTAATTGTTGAAAACAATGGAGCAATCGCTAATATGCAGGATGATGCTATGGTTGAAGTCGTTTGTGAATTAGGAATTAATGGACCAAGACCAATGCGTGTAGGTAATATTCCACAATTTTATTTAGGATTGTTAGTAAACCAAGTTTCTTGTGAAAAATTAATTGTTGATGCTTATTTTGAAAATTCATATCAAAAAGCATTAATGGCATTTACTTTAAATCGTTTAATCAATGATGGTAAAAAAGCTCGTAAAGTATTAGATGCTTTAATTGAGGCTAATAAAGGAATGTGGCCAGAATTAAAATAAAATAATAAAAGGGGATTAGTATGAAAAAAAATAAAGTAATGGATTTCTTCTCGGCTTTAGGAAGAAGTTTAATGATGCCAATTGCGGCTTTAGCAGCATGTGGAATTATTCTGGGAGTTACTGCAGCTTTACTTAAAACACAAGTAGTAGAGGCAGTACCATTTCTACAACAGCCAGTTGTATTTTATATCTTAAATACACTAAAAACAGTATCAAATGTTGTTTTTACCTTAATACCAGTATTATTTGCTATTTCTATTTCATTTGGGATGGCTAAAGAAGATAAAGAAGTTGCAGCATTTGCTGGATTTATTGGCTATTATACTTTCTTAGTAAGTGCAAGTTGTATGATCAATTCTGGTTTTATGAATTTTGATTCATTACAAATTTCAACTATTTTAGGCGTAGAAACTTTAGATATGGGAGCAGTAGCTGGTATTTTAACGGGGGTGACCGTAGCGGCTTTGCATAATAAATATCATAAAGTAGTATTCCCAGTAGCAATTGCTTTTTATGGTGGTAAACGTTTTGTTGCAATTGTCGTTATCTTAGCAATGGCGTTATTAGGACAAGTAGCACCATTTATTTGGGCACCTGTATCAGCTGGAATTAATGGTTTGGGTACATTGATTTCTGAATCAGGTTTATTAGGGGTATTCTCATTTGGATTTTTAGAAAGATTATTAATTCCAACAGGATTACATCATGTTTTAAATGGTATTTTTAGAACTACTGCAATCGGTGGGGTATATCAAGGGGTAGAAGGATGTTTAAATATTTTCTTGCAATTCTTTGATAGTGTTGATATTAGTGTAATGCGTGAATATACACAGTTTTTGGGACAAGGAAAAATGTTGTTTATGATCTTTGGATTACCTGCAGCAGCCTATGCTATTTATAAGACAAGTCCAGGTGAAAAAAAGAATAAAGTTAAAGCATTAATGATTGCAGGAGTTGCAGCAAGTATTGTTTCTGGAATTACTGAACCATTAGAATTTGCATTTATGTTTATTGCACCGCCATTATTCTTATTCCATGCGGTTATGGGTGGTATCTCCTTTATGTTAATGTCATTATTACAAGTAGCAGTTGGAAATACTGGTGGCGGTATTATTGATATGTTTATCTGGGGTGTCTTCCAACCAGGATCTAATTGGTATTGGATAATTATTATTGGTCCAATCTATGCAATTATCTATTATAATGTATTTAAATGGTATTTTAACCGCAAACATTTATCAATTGAAGTTGCGGAAGATGATGGAGACAAGGATACTAATGATACTGCGAGTATTAGTGATAAACAACAAGCGCTAGCAACAAAAATAATTGAAGGCTTAGGAGGATTTGATAATATTATTACTGTTAACAATTGTATTTCTCGTCTAAGAGTTGATGTAAAAGATATGTCATTAGTAAATGAAGAAGAACTTAAGAAGACAGGAAGTATGGGAATTGTTAAACCATCAGAAACTCATATTCAAGTAATTTATGGTCCTAAAGTAGAACAAGTAGCTAATTCAGTTAGAGAAGTTTTAAAATACTAATTAAAAAGGCAACGAATTTAATCAGTTGCCTTTTCTAAAGCTAATTTTTGAGCAGTTAGTTCAATAATTATTTGCATAATTGTAAAGATACCTAGCCTTGAATTTATGTCTACGCCATGATAAGTTAGATTTTCATCATTACTACTTAAAACATAATCACAAGAATCTACTAATGAACCTTTAGCGTTAGATGTAAGTAAAATAATTTTACAGTCATGGGTCTTAGCAATCGTAACTACTTCATCATATATCTTTCCAGCATTGTTTGCTGATACAATAAAAATTGTAGCAGGAGCCTTTAAATTATTAAAGACACTTTTTGATAGATGAAGATCATTGATTAAAATACAATTAATATCAATAGATGATAAAATAGTTTGAAAATAATCAGCAGCCACTAAGCTTAAACTCCTACCTACGACATAGATCGGTTGAGGACTACACAATAAATCAACAACTTCTTCAATAATTTCATAATTTAAGTTTTTAAGATTATCAAGAAAACGGGATAAGGGCTTTTCAATTATCATTTGATAATCAATTTCTTGATGCATACTTTGCTTTAATTCATATTTTAGTTCATTAAAACCAGATAAGCCTAGCTTATTACAAAAGCGCATGATTGAAGCATTAGACATATACGTTGCTTTTGCTAACTGTGATAATGTCATTGATACAACTTCCTTACAACTATTTTCAAGATAATATAGTAACTCTTTTTCATTTTCAGACAAATCTAAAGATTTAGCATTTTCAAGTAAAGCAATCATTATTCCTTTTCCTTTCTAACTAAATAAGTTTTAAATATTACATCAATAATATAGAAAATTGCTAATCTTGAAGTATATTCAGTATCAATATTTTCACGATGATTAACAAAAAAACGAAAATTAATATTTGCTAAATCAGCAATAGCATTCTTAGTATATGGACTAATTGCTATAATTGTTGCATGATTTAAATTAAATAATTTAACAATCTTAACCGTAGTGGGATAATTACCACTAGTACTTATAGCAATTAATATATCATCTTCATTGGCATTACTAGCAATATGTGCTGCTAAACGAGATGATTTATACTTGTAAACATTTTGACGACCAATTGAAAATAACAATTTTTCAAGATAGTCGACAGGGATTCGGGAAATACCTTCACCATATAGATGGATTCTTTTATTACTATCAATCAAATCGATGATTTCTTTTAAATAACGCTCTTTGATTAATAATGAAGTGCTCTCAATATCATCATATAGACTAGTAATAGAATCCATTGAAGAAATTGCTTTCTTTAAATTCGCAATTTCTTTATTTTGCTGTTTTAATGCAAACTTAAATTCAGCAAAACCACTAAAATTAAGCTTCTTACAAAAACGAAGAATCGTAGCAGAAGAAAAGGCAACAGCTTTAGCTAATTCTTGAATACTCATGTCAATAACCTCATCAGGATGATCATAAACATAATGAAGAATATATAATTCACTTTGACTTAGATTTTTAATTATTTCATCATCTAGTTGATTTATTAACATAAGTTTCCTCTTTTCTTTCATATAGTAAAATAATTATACAATAAAGGAGTAAAAAATGGGATTATTTAAAAAAAAAGATAAATATTTAAAAGCCTTCACCAGTGGTAAGATCATTCCAATTACAGAAGTACCAGATGAAGTATTTGCACAAAAAATGATGGGCGATGGAATTGCAATCTACCCTGATAATAATATAATCGTTGCACCATGTGATGGTAAAATCACAGCTATTATGGAAAATACAGAACATGCAGTTGGAATCACATTAGCAAACGGTGTAGAATTATTAATTCATGTTGGTCTAGATACTGTTAATCTAACAGAAAAGATTTTTTCAGTAAAAGTAGCTAAAGAAAGCTATGTACATACAGGTGAAGAATTAATTACTTTTGATAAAGTAAGACTAAAAGAATTAGGGTATCAAGATATTACAATGTTAGTAATTTTAGATACGGGTAATACTAAGAAACTAGAAATACTATCAGAAACGGAGGCAATTATAAATCAAACAAATATCATTAAATATATAGATTAAATATTTTATTGAAAACAATAAAAAATAATAATAAATATAGATAATATCCAAGGGTAATGATATACTATGTACTAGCGAATCCTGTTGGATTTTATCGAAAATAAAATGAAACAACTGAAATGAAAAAATAATATTTGAAGAGGGAGATCATGCTAACTGCATTAATTTATAGCATAGCTCTCTTTTTTATGTTATCAAGATATAAAATTAGGTTGTGATAAAAAAAGTTAGACCAATCTTTAGATAAATTTAATTTTGTAGATAAAATCAGTGTATATTGAAGTTGATAAGTAAAGAAAGATATACAAGTTTGCAGGATTTTGTTATAGTTAGCCAGTGATAGGAGTAGTTTAAATGGAGATAAATATTGCAATTTGTGATGATGACAAAAATTACATAAACGAAATAATTCAGTATTTAAATAATTGTAGTTGGAAAAGAAATAATAGTTTTGTATATCATACTTTTTATTGTGGAGAGGCATTATTAGAAAGTAAGCAATATTTTGATTTTATAATTTTAGATATTGAAATGGATAAAGTTTCAGGTATAGAGGTAAAAGAAATATTTTATAATCGAAATAATCAATCAAGAATTATTTTTCTAACCAACTATGAGGAATATATGAGTGATTCATTTGGGAAGAATGTCTATGGATATATCAGTAAAGATGTTCTTCATAAGATGGATATCCCGCTTAATAAAATATTTAAAGAACTTTTAGAACATCGCTTAATTAAAATAAGCGAAGATATAATTGATTTATATGAAGTATATTATGTAAAAGCCGATGGACCATATATTAATATTCATACAAATGGCAGTTATGAAGTTTATCGCATGACACTTAAAGATTTTGCTAATAAAATACATAATTCAAATTTTATTAGAATTCATAAATCTTATTTAATAAATATGAGGTATATTAACGAAATAAATAATAAGTTTTTAATTTTGGATAATGATGAAAGATTACCGATATCAAAGAGTAACCGTAAAACAGTATTAATTACTTATAGAAAATATTTATTGGAGAATATAATTTATGACTAGCTGGATAATTTTATTAATTAAACAGTATATTGATATAGCTAAATATTTATTAATTGGTGATGCTATATTTGATTTAAATAATGATAAGAAAAAGAGAATTAAAGAAAATATCATATTATCTAGTATAATTTTAGTAATCTATATAATATTTTATAGTAAAATAGAGGATATATGGATAGATTTAAATGCACTGATATGTTTAATCTATCTAATTATTATTTATAGAGATAAATTATTTAAAACATTTAAAGTAGTTATAATTACTATTTTAATTACAACAATGTTAGAGCAATTTGGTGCACTTTTTATAAAAAGTGATATAACTAAATTTAACACAATTGAATTTATAATTTCAAATATTTTTAGATTAGTTTTAATAATGTTTATAGCCTTGCTTATAAAAGGAACAAAAATAAATTCTAGAGGTAAATATAGTTTGGAAAATATTCCATGGTATATCTATATGAATATAATTTTTGGCTTTAGTTCAACGTTATTTCCATTATTAGTAGTTCAAACATATCATCTTGATATAAAGTCTGTTTTGTCTGTAGTAATAACAATAGTTGCATATATTAATATCATTGTATCATTGATTTCTGTTTGGTTATTTTTGAGAAATAAGAATGAAAAAGAAAAGTATTATTTGGATAATATTTTGAAAGATAAAACTTTAAAATTGCAAGAAGATTATTATAAAAAAATTATTGATAATTATTCTAATATTCGTAAATTTAAACATGATATTAAAGGACATTTGGCAGTTGTAAATGAATTAATAAATTCAAAAAATTATAATGAAGTAAATGTTTATATGGGAAATATGTCGGAAGCAATAACTGGTAAAGATATTTATAACACTAATAATATCTACATCTCTAGTATTTTAAATTCTTTTGATCAGTCATTTATTGATAATAAGATTGAGTTCGATCTGTCTTATTATATTATTGGTGATTTAAAGATGAGTAGTATGGATATTTGCTCATTATTTTATAACTTAATTTTAAATGCAGTAGAGGCAAATTTAAAAATAAAAGATAAACGTTTTATTAAATTGTACATTGCAAATATAAAAAATAACGTGGTTATTAAAATTATTAATCCAGTTAATGATTGCTTTAATTTAAATATAATAGAAGAAAGAAGGACATCAAAAGAAGATAAAGAAAATCATGGTTTTGGATTAATCACTATTAATAATATTATTTCTAAATATAATGGAAATATCGAATATAGTATCGACAATAAAATGCTAATAGTTGATATTACTTTACTTAGTATTTTGGATGTATAGTATCGTTTAATACAAAAAATATCTATATAATACAATAAATGTTAAATTACATTTTTTATCGTTATTATTTCCTCAAAAGGAGGAAATATGCATGGTAGTATATAGTATTTTTGACTGGATAGAAAAAATTTTTGGTGGAGGAAAATAATTAATATAGTACCAATTTTAATTTAATTTATTTAAAAGATAACGTCTCTTGTGGGGAGGGAAGTTTATCAAATATTGTCAGGGCACTTTGACAGACACATAATATAATAAAAACTACGGGTTATATTTCCGTAGTTTTTTCTTATTGTGAAACAAAAACCACGTGCTATGCGCGTGGTAACAATAAAGCTTTAGCGTCTGGGTAAAAAACCTCC